>Ga0187877_1000504_pt1 | contig 48698 bp, 25 predicted proteins | sample June2016WEW_17_1_3_FD_132430 | JGI IMG/M metagenome (GOLD analysis project Ga0187877, IMG submission 132430) | Peatland microbial communities from SPRUCE experiment site at the Marcell Experimental Forest, Minnesota, USA - June2016WEW_17_100 | ecosystem: Environmental > Terrestrial > Soil >...
AAAACCCCTCACACTGTCATCCTGAGGAGGCGAAGCCGGTCCTGAGTGAAACGAAGGAAGGACCTCTGTATTTGCTTGAAAATTCAAATACAGGGGTCCTTCGCTTCGCTCAGGATGACAGCACGGAAGCGTTTTTCCGCAGCCTGTATCTCCCTATGGGCGAGAGCTATCAGATTCTTGTTGTAGCGCCGCTTTGTGAACGGCGAGACTTTGGCCCCGAACTCGAAGACCGGTGACTCAATTAATGCCGATGGGTTACCATAGGGAAGCAGGAATTGGCACCCAAAATCGAAAGCGGGGTCAGGAAACAGAGCATGCAGATGCGAGCCCATCCCAGGCTGGTGCGCCTGGGTGTTCTTATGGGGAGCTTGGTGCTCCTGGTCAGCCAACCGTTGGCGCGGGCGCAAGCCCTGGGGAGGGCGCATTTACCCACGGCTCACGAAGCTGTGAAACAATCCCTGGATGAGCAACATTTCACGCAAAGGCGCAAAGAAAACAAACAGTTGTTCTTCGCGAGTCTTTGCGCCTTGGCGTCTTTGCGTGAGATTGTTTATTTCTTCACACCTTCTCACGCCGTGGGCTACGTTCTTTCGCCCGCTCCGCGGGCTGACTTAATCAACGAACTTCTGAGACACGACACTGGAAAGGAATATCCAACATGCCGAATGGCCTCATAACCAAGTTCGGACGGCGGGAGTTTATGGGAACCGTTGCAGGCGTCTGGGGCCTGCTGAAGCAGGGCGTGACGCTCGCCGCAGGCGCAGGACGCGCGGCCACGGGCCCACACGCCTTCGGGCACGAGGGCGAGCACTTTCTGTTGGACGGCAAGCCCTTCCAGATTATTTCCGGGGAAATGCACTACGCCCGGATCCCGCGCCAGTACTGGCGCGACCGGCTTCGTAAGATTCGCTCCTTGGGCCTGAACACGCTCTGCACTTACATGTTCTGGAACATGCACGAACCCCAACCGGGAGCTTTCAACTTCCAGGACAATCTGGACGCCGCTGCCTTCATTCGCGCGGCGCAGGCAGAAGGCCTCTGGGTGTTGCTGCGGCCCGGACCTTACTCCTGTGCGGAGTGGGACTTTGGCGGGCTTCCTTCCTGGCTGCTGGAGAGGCAGGACACCAAGGTGCGCACTCGCGACCCGCGGTTTCTCGCGCCGGCGCGCCGGTACATGCTGGAAGTGGGCCGGCAGCTTGCGCCGCTCCAGGTCTCTCGCGGCGGCCCCATCCTGATGGTGCAAGTGGAAAACGAATACGGTTCGTTCGGCAAAGACCTGGTCTATTTGCAGGCCATTGAGCAGATGATTCGCGACGCGGGATTTGAGGGGACGCTCTTCACCTCGAACGGCTCCGAGGCCGACATGTACGCGGGGGGAACGTTGCCGGACGCGCTCGCCGTCATCAACTTTGGCGACACCGACGACCCCGCTCACGAGTTTGCCAACTTCGCCATGTCCCGTCGGAACGTACCTCGCATGTGCGGGGAGTTCTGGGACGGCTGGTTCGACCACTGGGGCGAGCGGCATCACGTCACGCCGCCGGCGGCCAGCGCCCGCGGGCTCGAGTGGATGCTCGCGCGGGGGATTTCCGCGAATCTGTACATGGTGCACGGCGGAACTTCCTTCGGTTTCATGAGCGGGGCAAATTTCGAGACCGCCTACCAGCCTGACATTTCAAGTTACGATTACGATGCTCCCCTCGATGAAGCGGGCCGTCCCACCGCGAAGTTCCACGCGCTGCGCGAAGTCATTCGCAAGCATCTGCCCGCCGGCGCCGAACTTCCCGCGCTGCCCTCGCCGCTCCCGATGATCGAGATTCCTCCTTTCCAGCTTGCCGAATCTGCCGATCTCAAGCCGCTGCTGCGCGACCCGGTTCGCTCCGAGCGGCCGCAAACCATGGAAGCCGTGGGCCAGGCGTATGGGTTCATCCTCTACCGCACGAAGCTCGAGCAAGCCGCGCGCGGGCGCCTGGTGATTGCCGAAGTGCGCGATTACGCCCTGGTCATGCAGGAGTCCAGGCGCCTGGGGACGCTCGACCGGCGCCTGAAGTCAACCAGCCTGGAGGTGGAACTTGCCGCCGGCGCGCCGCTCGACATCCTGGTGGAGAACATGGGGCGCATAAACTTCGGGCCGCACATGGTGGACGATCGCAAAGGCATCACGGAACGCGTCACCCTGGCCGGGAAGGAGCTCACCGGATGGGAAATCTACCGGCTGCCGCTTACGGACCTCTCCGCGCTGGACTTCACTCCGGGGCATACGCCCGCGCCGGCCTTCCATCGCGGCTCTTTCGAGCTTGAGGCGGCCGGCGACACATTTCTGGACATGCGCGGCTGGGGCAAAGGATACGTCTGGGTGAATGGGCACAACCTGGGGCGCTACTGGCGCATCGGCCCACAGCGGAGCTTGTTCCTTCCCAGCCCGTGGCTCAGGAAAGGCAAGAACGAAGCGATCGTGCTGGACCTCGAGGAAGGTCCGCATCGTTCCCTGTCCGGCCGCCTGCAATCCGTGTGGGACAACGGGACGTTGTAGGAGGCTGCGGGAAAACGCTTCGACGCTGTCATCCTGAGCGAAGCGAAGGACCCCTGCATTTGAATTTTCAAGCAAATACAGAGGTCCTTCCTTCGTTTCACTCAGGACCGGCTTCGCCTCCTCAGGATGACAGTGTGAGGGGTTTTTCCGCACCCTGTCTGGCAACGCCAACCCGGAAAGAGCGAATCTAAACCTGGGAATAGGGAGCGCAAATGAAAATGACCTTGTGGCGAACGTTGTTTGTATCCATGGTTCTGCTGCTGCTGACCGGGCTGGCTACCCAACCCGTTTTCGCCGACGAGGGTGACCCGCCCGCCCGCGTTGCCAGGCTGAGCCTTGTGCAGGGCAAGGTTTCCTTTCAGCCTGCCGGCGAAACCCAGTGGAGCGAGGTGTCAGTAAATCGCACCGTCTCGACCGGCGACCGCCTGTACGCCGACGAGCAGAGCCGGGCTGAACTCGAAGTCGGGCCCTATGCGGTGCGCCTCTCTCAAACCACGGACCTGACCGTGGCCAACCTGAATGACCAGCTCATGCAGCTCGGGCTGGGACAAGGATCGATCCGCGTCACTGTTTATGAGTTGCCCGCCAACAATTCGGTGGAGATTGACACGCCGAATGGCGCGCTCACTCTGCTGCGCGCGGGGAGCTATCGCGTGGATACATCCGCCGACGGCAGCGCCACCCAGGTCACGGTAAACGCCGGCAGCCTGGAAGTGACCGGCGGGGGGGTGACGCAGGCGGTGCAAAGCGGGCAGGCGGTGCACCTGACCGGCACAGAATCCATCCAGGTTTCTTTCGTTTCGCCGCCCCAGCCGGACGAGTTCGACAATTGGTGTGCGGGGCGCGACCGCCGCATCGAGAAGTACAGTTCGGGAGAGTACGTGAGCCGCTCGGTGCCCGGGTCTGAGGACCTGGACGAATACGGCCGCTGGCGCAACGACCCGGAGTACGGTCCGGTGTGGTATCCGAATAATATTCCCCCCGGCTGGGTCCCTTACCGCCAGGGCCGCTGGGCTTGGGTAGAACCTTGGGGGTGGACGTGGGTGGAAGCCGAGCCCTGGGGTTTTGTGCCTTTCCACTATGGCCGCTGGGCGCATCTTGGACCCCTGTGGGTGTGGGTTCCCGGACCCGTCGTCGTCGGGCCCGTGTATGCTCCGGCGCTGGTGGCCTTCGTAGGCGGACCGGGCTTCTCCCTGGGGACCGGCGTGGGCCTTCAGGCCTGGTTTCCTCTGGGGCCGCGGGAGGCGTTTGTCCCCTGGTACCACTACGGGCCCACTTATCTGCGCGAGGTGAACGTGACGAACGTTCGCAACGTGACCAACATTACCACCTTTACTAATATCCGTTACGTGAACCGCGAAGGTGCCACCACTGCCGTATCGAGCGAGGTCTTTCGGGGCGGGCTACTGGTGGGCGCACGCGCTGTCCAATTGACCCCGGAACAAATCTCCCGGGCGCAGGTGGTCCCCCATCCGGAGGTTACTCCCGCCGCCCACGCGGTTTTCGGGGGCAGGGCTATGGTGGCCCCGCCGGTGCGCGCGGAAAAGTTCGGCGCAACCGCGACAGGGCCGCGCGGGCTGCCTACCATCACCCGAACCGCCCCGCCCACGGGAGGGACCAAGCCCGTGCCAACCGGGATGGGCCATTTCGGACCTCCTGCCACCCCCAACCGCGTGATTGCCAAGAATCCCCCGCCTGAGCGCAACGTTCCTTTCCTGTCGCGCGAGCCGGCCATGTCGGCACACCCCGGACGCCCGCTCGAGCCGCAGCAGATCGAGAACCTGCGGAAAGGAAAGCCTGCCGGTCCCATGCAGGATAAGGAGGCCATCTCTCACGCGGCGAAAGCGCCCCGCGAGCCAGCGAAAACCAAGTCCGCTCCCAAGGAGGAGCTCCACGAGCAAAAACACTGAGCGCGCCGGGCGAGTGGACTTCGGCCACGAGGCGCTGGCCGAATCGGAAATCTCAGATTGAAATTACGATTGAGGTGGAACTCGAATGGCCAAAGTACGCGTGCAATACACGGATTGCTTTGCTCAGACGATGCAGCGGATGCGCGAAGAGGGGTTGCTGCTGGTCACCCTGGGCGCGGACGGAAAACCCAACGTCATGACGATCGGCTGGGGGATGATGGGCGCGATTTGGTCGCGGCCGATCTTCATCGTGCTGGTCAGGCCCTCGCGCCACACCTACAGCCGGCTGGAGCAGGTCAGCGATTTCACCGTCAATGTACCTCCCGCGGAACTGGCCGCGGCCGTGAGCCATTGCGGGACGGTTTCGGGGAGAGATCACGACAAGTTCCAGGAGATGCACTTGACGCCGATTCCCGGCCGCGAGGTGCGCGCCCCCATCATCCAGGAATGCGTTATTCACTATGAGTGCCGGGCGCTGCACCGCAATGATGTAGTGCCCGAGGCCCTCGCCCAGGCGGTGCGCGAGGAGGCCTACCCGAGCGGAGATTTCCACCGGATCTATTTTGGAGAGATCGTTGCCGCTTACGCCGACGAGGATGACCGCGCCACGCTTCAGCAGGTTATTCCGGCGGGCAAGCTGGCGTGATTCGCCCTAGAATTTCATAGAGATCCCTCGACTTGATGGGCTTGGCCAGGTAATCATCCATCCCGGCTGCCAGGCATCGTTCCTGGTCGCCCTTCAAGGCGTGCGCGGTCATGGCAATGATCGGCGTGTGCAAACCGTTGGACTGTTCCCTTTTGCGGATTTCCGCCGTGGCCTCAAATCCATCCATGTGGGGCATTTGCACGTCCATCAACACGGCGTCAAAAGCCTGTTTGCCCAGCGCCTCCAGAGCTTCCCAACCGTTCCCCACCACCACCACTTGGTGACCGCGCTTCTGCAACAGGCGCGAGGCGAGCTTCTGGTTTACGAGGTTGTCTTCCGCCAGAAGAACCCTGAGGCGCGGGCCTTGTGCCGGTGGCGACGGAAGCGCGTCTACCGCGGGGGCAGCGGAAGCGTGATTCCGCACGCTCCCAAACCGGGCCGTGAAGTGCACGGTGGTGCCCTTTCCCACCTCGCTCTCCACCCAAATCCGCCCGCCCATCATGCGAACCAGTCGAGAGGAGATGGCGAGCCCCAGCCCCGTGCCTCCAAATCGCCGGGTCGTTGACCCGTCAGCTTGCGCAAAAGCGTCAAAGATTACCTGCTGCTTCTCGGCGGGAATTCCGATCCCCGTGTCGCGAATGGCAAAGTGCAGGAGGTCGGCGTTCGGTTCCTTGGCCTCCACAGCCACTCGCAGCCGAACCTCGCCCTGTTCGGTAAACTTCAGAGCATTGCCTAAGAGGTTGACGATGATCTGACGCAGGCGGGTCTGGTCTGCCTCGAAGAACTCGGGCACATCGGGCTGCACCTCGCACTGCAATTCGACGCCTTTGCGTACCGCGCGCAGGGCGAACCCTTTGACGATCTCCTGCAGGTTCTCGCGCAAGTTGAATTCCAGGGGGTCGAAGTCGAGCTTTCCGGCCTCGATCTTGGAGAAATCCAGGATGTCGTTGAGGATATTCAAAAGCGACTCGGCTGAAGTCTTGACGATGCCGAGGTACTCGCGCTGCTCAATGGTAAGTTGAGTGTCAAGGGCAAGTTCCGTCATTCCCACAATTCCGTTCATGGGGGTCCTGATCTCGTGACTCATGTTGGCAAGGAACTCGCTCTTGGCCCGGTTGGCCGCTTCGGCGGCTTCCTTGGCGTTTTTCAACTCCTGCTCGGCCAGCTTGCGGTCGGTGATGTCGATGAGGATGCCTCGGAAGCCCGAGGGCTGGCCATCATTCACGATGGGCGCGGCAAAAACCAGGACCGGGAATCTGCTCCCGTCCGGCCGGAGGGCTGCGTATTCGGCGGTCCCTATGGGTTCACCGGCCATGGCCCTCTCGATATTCCCCCGGGCGCGGGCCCGATCCTCGGGAGCAATCACCTCCAGCACGTTCATCTTGCTTTCCAGCACGGAACGCGGAACGCCAAAGATCTTCAAGCCATTGTCGTTGGCGAAGGTGAGGTTCCCCTTGGCATCTGCTTCAAAGACGACTTCGGGAAGAAAATTGGCGAAGTTTTTGAAATTCTCCTCACTCCTACGGAGGTTCTCTTCTGCCAGTTTCCGTTCCGTGATATCCATCATGGCCCCGATCATGCGCACGGCCTTGGCGGAGCTGTCGCGCAGAATGCAAGCGCGATCGAAGACATAGGCGTAGGATCCATTCGGCTGGCGCAGGCGAAATTCCTGCGACCATTTATCTCCGCCTCCATCGATGGCCGCACGCAGGCTCGTTAGTACCCTTTCGCGATCGTCGGGATGGAGGTATTTCCTCCACCAATTCACGTCGGCAGCCCACTCTTCCGCGGAATACCCAAAGGCATATTCGAGGCTGTCCGCATGCCAGAGTTTTCGGTTCTGCAAGTCCCAATCCCAGACCAGGTCATTCGTGACCCGCGCCACATATTGGAGGCGTTTCTCAAGGGCGGCCTCGCGTTCCAGACGCTGACGGATGATTCTGGTTTGGTGCTCCACTCGCTTTCTAAGGACCACGACCCAACCGAAGGTCGTGATGACGAGAAGCGCCATTAAAGCCAGGACCGCCAGGGCATGACCGGCGGTCCACCACGGAGGCTTCCTCAGTACTACGATGTCGCGCGGTGACCTGAGCAGGATTCGAAACACCCGGGGGATGCGACTCTCGTCTACCTCCACAGAACAAATGCCGGTTAATCGCAACTGGCTGCCCGTGGATAACTCCGGCCAAATTCCCTCATAGGGTTCTCGCAGGCTGCCTTCGAAAACCGCTCTCCCCACCTGCATGACCAGGGCTCGTTCGCCCGGCCTTTGCGGCTGCTCCTCGAGCCGCCCCTCGATGCTGACAAGTTCCGCGTCGAAGTCTCCCGCCATGGCCTGGGGAGGCGTAATCTCAACCGGTTTCGGTTGGGTGCCACTACCGAGGCGCCGAAAAATACCGTCTTCCAATACCGGTGTGTATTCCCCCACGGAGGGGAACCCGACCACCTCGACCAAGTCCCCGTCCTGGACCGGGGTCCGTTGGCTGGTCTTAATCATCACGCCCTGCGTGTCATCCTGGACGAACAGCGATCGCCCCAGCCATTGCCGGGTGACCACTCCTCTTATCTTGATTCTGTGAGCCGAGACACCTTGGGGCGCAAACTGCAGCAGACTGGTAATGGGATGAGCAGGCAATCCAAAGGGGTTGGGCTGCGCCGGTTCCAGGACTTCAATATTGGGCAGGCCTGAAACGGACAGGAAGATTCCGACAAACTGCCGTTTCTGGTTAAAATTGGTCTGGCAAACACCGTTGGCACGTATTCTGGCATCGATCAACGGCGTCAAGTCCGGTACGGGTGTCAGAAGGGACAAGTCGGTTTTTCCAACCCCGGTGTCCAAAATCACTTTCGTGAGCGCGCCATCGGGGGCTGGTGACACACTCCGCACGACCCCTTCGAGTTGGATCCACTGGCTGTCCTCACTGCCCGTTTCCAGCCGCTCGAATGGTACGCCCTTGGGAAGCGGCAAAGCGCCAGGTCCCCGCACTTTGATTTGCGGCTTGGCCACCTCAGGCGAAAAGCTGCCGGGAGCCGTCACTCCCACTAACTCCACTTGCTGTCCCGCGGTGACGTTCGGGTTCTGGTCGCCACACTCGACGTAAACGCCGCCCGTCTCGTCCTGGACGAATAGCTCCCAGCCCGCGCCGCCATAATACGTAACCACCCCGCGAAGATGAACGGGGTACTCCAACCTGGCTTGGTCCTGGGAAAGTTGCCGGATCTGTTCGACCCGCGTCAAGGTTGGCAACTTGTTTGGCCGCGCCTTCACTTCCAAGGGAGGGGCGACCAGGCTAGCAAGCACCAGCAATCGTATCGCCCACATAATACCGGATTCCCTCAGCGCTTTCTGCACGGGGAGTCCCCGCTCCATGCAAGGTTTAACGAACCAGGGCACACTCATCCTTGAATTAAATCGGCAAAGACCCGGGGCAGCTTTAAACTTATTGACCCTCGCGGTCTGTGCAAAACCCCCGTCCAAACTTGGGGGGATGTACTTGGGGGGGGGATTGCGGACTCTCCGGGGTGAGAGTATAGTCGCATCCGGACCCGCGCTCCCCGACCTAGTGTAGTGTCCACGAAATGCCTGGACAACGCTTCGGCTGTAGCGCTGGCATCCTGCCGGCAAATGCCGCCAAGATGGCGGCGCTACGTTGTCCACCCAGTTGCCGGACACTACACTAGCGGGTGCGCGACCCGAGTGCGCGACGCCGCAGATTCCGAAGTCAGGACTCCCTTCTGGGACTCCTGAACTTTCTCCTCGCCACGATTTCCGCCAGGAGCAGAGGCAGGGTAGTCTTCTGCGCCTGGTCAGAAGGGACTACTTCCTATGGGAATACCCACTCATCCACTCGCAACGGGGAACACCCCCGCCGAGCCGCCTCGTAAAGCCCACCGGATCTGGGTGGTTTTGGTGGTATTGCTGGTGTTGCTGGTCGCCGCGGCAGGGGCCGTGTGGTACGTCGCCCATCGCGGCCTTTTGGCCCGGGCGGGGGCAGGGCAGCCGGCCGGAGCCGCAGACGATCTGGCCGCGTCGGTGGCCGGCCTATCTCCGGAGCAAAAGCAGGTAGCCTACAAAGACGAAGTGGACGGTCTGCAGAGCCGCTTGAACCGCTTGCAGTCCTACCTGGACGGTTTTCCCAAGGCGCTCACCGACGTGGAGGCCCTGGCGCAGACGCTCCCCACGCCTCAGGCGGCCTTTGAATTTGTGCGCGACCAGGTGGCGCTGGAGCCCTATCCCGGCGTCATGAAAGGGGCCGGGGCGACTCTCCTCACGCGGGGCGGCAACTCGCTGGACCGCGCGCTGTTGCTGGCGGCCGTGCTCAAGCAGAACGGCGTGTCCGCCAAGATCGCGCACGGCAAGTTGTCACCCGAGCAGGCGCAGAACCTGCTTCAGCAGATTGCCGCCAGCCCGGGATCGGTTGAGCAAATGATCCGATCGGTGGCCGCCCACACTCCCGACCTAAAGCTGACCGATAACCAGCAGGAATTCGGGAAGCGCCTGGACGAGAATGGGCAGCAGGCAGGAAACCGCCTGCGCGAGGCCGTCGAGAAGAATCTGCCGCTCATCCAGTCAGCGCTCGCCAAGGCCGGCGGGCCCGGCAGTGCGGCGGCCGCCAACCGGCAGTTAGAGATTCTACAGGATCACTACTGGGTCGAAGCCACGGTGGACGACCAGAACACAGACTTCGATCCCAGCTTGAAGGGTGCCGGCGTGAACCAGAGGCTCACGGACGCCGCCGAAACGCTCGATCCGGAATCCCTGGCGGAGCCCCTTTTTCAACATCTGCGGTTTCGCCTGGTAGGGGAGTTTCTTGAGAAGGGAAGCCTCCAGACCACAGAACTGCTTGCGAAGGAATTCAAAGCCACGGACCTGTTCGGAAAGAACCTGCGCCTGGCAATCGGGCCCCGGACGCGCAAAACGAAGGAGACCCGGTTTCAGGCGGCGCTCTATGCGGGTGACGACCGCACCGATAGCCAGGAGTTCCGGCTGAGCGGCCAGTCCAGCGGGGGAGAGGAGAAATCCGCCGAAGCGGGGGGTGGCGTAGACACCGGCGCAGGGGAGGCTGCGGGCGGACTGCTGGGCGGCCTGGGTGGTGACGAAGAGGCGCCGGCTCCCGCTCCCAAACCCAAACCCAAAGCGAAGCCAACCGCCACCGCCGGTGGCCCCGTGCTGGCGCGCTTGTTCCTGGAGGTCACGAGTACGGGTCCGCACCTGGAGGAAGCGCACTACCAGCGCGTAATCCTGGACAGGCTCGATGGCTCGAAAGCGCAAATCGAGCCCGCGCTCGCGGACGGCCAGGTGGTGCGACCGCTCCTCATGCAGGCCTGGGATGGCGCCGTTTCCATGGGTAGCACCAGCTTGGTGTATGTCTTGCACACGCAGCTTGCCAGGATGGAAGGCATGCAGTCCGTGGAGCAAAAGGCTCTGGCGCGAGCCTACCTGGGCGAAAGTTTCGGCCTGGATGATCTGCCGGGCCCGGCGCTGCCGTCCGAGCTCACCGACTACTTCTTTTCCAGCGATGTGGCGCGGTTTGTGCTCGGTAAACGCGATGCACCGAGAGCCAAGTCGTACTACGAGCGACCGCGATTGGCCTTCTTCCGTCACGGCTTCGCCGTGCGAGGTTGGTTGAAGCCGGGAGGGGCGCTTCGTTTCACGGAAGGCATCGACCTGTTCAACGCGCCCTTTCAGTTCGTGGGTGATTCCGACGACGCATTGCGCCTGGCGATGGAGACAGGTATTGCAGACACCGCCCTGGAACGTCTGACTGTGAAGCCCGACCGCAGCTTCAATACCGTTCCGTTGTTTGCCGCGGCTTCTGGGCAGGGCGTTTCAATTCTCACGATCACGCCGCAGCAGGGAACGGCTCTCGCCGGCGTGGCGGTCCCGCCTGCCATCAGGAATGTTCTGGCCGGAGAACTGGCGCGGGGACAAACACTCGTCCTGCCGACAGGGCTTGTGAAACTCGGCAGCGTTCCGACATTCGGATGGTGGAGCGTTGATCCAGCCACCGGGGTGGCGCTCGGCAAGATGGAACTGGGCGGCGCGCAGGCTATGGTGGAGTACAACGAAATGAACGAACGAATGGAGAAGTGGGAAGAAATCTTTACCAAGTTTTACGGGGGCGTTATGCGCTGCTACATGATGGCGCTCGGGGAGAACCTTGGCGCTGTCGAGAAGGGACCCTTCGGAGTCCCCCTGCCAGGCAGCCTGGGGGAGCACGGAGCGCCCGGGGAGGACCCCGCGCCCGATACCAGTCAAGTCGCGGATTGCATCATCGACAAAGCGTGTGAGGCCATCGCTGATATCACCGTGATGATTGCCATGGAGCCGGCCTTTGCCAAGATCGGCGAGCAAGAGATTCAATCCCTCAAGGGAATCATCTGGGATTGGTTAGTGGAAAAGGCCTCAACGGAAGGAGCTAAAAAGGGTCTGGAGGCAGCCTGCAAAGGGGCGGGCGGGGTTAAAGATTAGCAGGCCAGCGGAGAAAGGCGCTGCCGGCCACACGACTCACAACCTGGAGGTGAGTATGCTGAGGACGATTCTTAAAGCCATTTTAGCGGTCCTTGCGGTGTCGGTTGCACTCTCCACTTCCGACTGCAGTTCCTGCCGGCACTCGGCGGGAACGCCTGAGGCGACGGCCGCGGGTGGCACGCTTCCCGGCGCCGTGGGCGAACCGGCCGGACCACCGCTGGAAGTGAAAGCCTACAATCCGGCCGGGAAGGCGAAGAACCAGGCGATGGAGTTTTCCATTCCCGGCTTCACCGTCACCAGCACGCTTGGTTCGCGTAGCGCTCCGGCAGGAAAAGTCTTCCTGGTAATTGACACCGTCTGGAAGAACATCATCCCGCTTAGCAAGGTTCCGAAGCACCCGGACAAGCAGGACAGGACCAACGGAGTGGGGGGTTTGGGTCTCGGCGCCGGCCAGGCCCAAGAGAAAGAAAACCCTGACGATTACGAGATGAAGTCCACACCCTACTTGATTCCCGACGTAAAGGATCACGCCTTCGTGCTGATCAACGGGCAGGACACGGCGGTGATCAGCGAGGCGCAATCGGCGGCAGCGCACCCCCTGTCGGTTGAGCAAATCGTAGTTCCTGAGCTCAACGCCGAGGTGAGGGGGCAATTGGTTTACGAAATTCCCGCGAGTGGAGTCTCTAGCGTGCTGTTCCGGTATCTCGATACCTCAATGGGAAGTTTTGACGTTCCGCTCTACGGCAAGCCGCCCGCTGCCGCCGCTCCCGTCGCTGGCCCCGTAAAGAACGAGGTTCTGGAAGTCAGCGCCTACGGCGTCCAACAGGTCGCGAGTCTGGGAGGCAAGTACGCCCCGGGCGCCGATGCCTATGCGGTGGTGCAATTGGGGTGCACCGGGAAGTCGGAGGGAAGCCTGGTGCAGGTGGAACTCGAGAACTACGCATACCTCCGCGACGCGCAAGGATCGACCTTCACTCCCGCGAAGGAGGTGAGCGTCCCGGGCCAGTTCAAAGGCATGGTGCAATTCCTGCCGGAGACGGCGCAGCGCGGCGCGCTGGTTTTTCAGGTCCCGGCACAGCACGGCGCACTGACCCTGGTGATCAAGCTGACCGGCTACGCTCCGTTGGAGCTGGACCTGCCCAACACCGCCACCGGCCGTGTGGGGGGCTCGGCCGCTGCGAACCTGCCGCCCGTGCTGTTTACGATTTCGGACGGCGACACCCTGGATGTGCAGATTCATGGCGTGCGTACGGCTCCCAACCTGGGGGATGCGCAGCCGGAAGAGGGAAAGCGTTTCCTGGTTCTCGACCTCAGCCTGGTGAGCAAGGTCGATCAGGGAATTGAGTTCCAGACCAGCGAGCAGTTGAAGCTTCTGAATGGCGAGGAGGAAATCCTCGTGGACACGGATTCCATGGAAAAGCTTGCACACCCCCTCGTTGAGGATAGCGTCGTGCCTGCCCACGGGCGCGGCCGGTTCGAAGTGGCTTTCCAGGCGCCGGCCAACGCCACGAAACTTGTCCTTTATTACCGCGGGTTCAACCGCGAGGAGAAGCATCCGCTGGCAATAAAGTGACGCAGCAGGGGGGCGGTTGTTCCACGATGAAAGTCGAAGCAGGAAGGGGCCGGGCTTTTGCCTGTACCGGCTCTGACAGGCCGCTGAAAAAGAGTATCTGTCATGCTGAGCGCAGCGAAGCATCTCGCCTTGATTCGGCCCTCTCACGAAGAACCCAGAGCCAGATCCTTCGCGGAGTTTACCCTGAGCCAGCAGAGCAAGATCCTTCGCGTAGTTTATCCTGAGCGGGCAGTGCGAGATTCTTCGCTTCGCTCAGAATGACAGCGAAGGGCTCAGGATGACATCAGCGCGAGGCTTTTTCAGCAGCCTGCCAATACCTTCAAGAAGGAATCTCTTTGCTGGCTCAGGTAGACCGTCAAGGGCATGCCGTAATCTTCTCGTTATACTGACCGCGGTTGCCTGAGCCCTCACCCCCGAGCATGACCGGGGACACGTACCTGGGAGGACGTATGAAGAAGCTGATTGCTGTCGCAATCGGGGGAGTGGTCTTAATCACGGTGGCCGTGGCCCTGGCCGTGGTGGGGTATCGGCAGGGGTGGTTCAGCCGGATCGGCCTGAAATCGCCCGCGGGTTCCGCCGGAGGCGGTGTCGCAGGCGGCCCGGAAGCGGGAGGGCAAGCCTCGCCGGAATCTGGTGGCGCGACGCCGGGACAAGCAGCCCAACCCAAGGTACCTCAGTACGACGGCAATGTGGCGGCGCTTGACTGGGGCGGCAAGGTGGAGAGCGCCACCGGTGTCGCTGAGGATGATGAGTTTGCGAGGGGCGCTCTGAACAAACTAATCGATCAGGACCTGGAGACGGTATGGCGCTCCATCAGTGATCCGGGACCGAAGGAGATCGTGGTGTCGTTCCTGGAACACGAATCGGTCCTGATCGACCGGGTTATGATCCTTGTCGACCCCGACCATGTAGACAGAGATGTGCCGCGCGACGTAGAAGTGTGGGTATCGAGCACCGGACCGGCGCAGGGCTTCACCCGCGTGGCGACGGCTGCGCTGCCCCAGGCGGGTGAAAACACGGTACGCTTCGACCCCGTCGAGGCGCGCTACGTCAAATTGCGGCTGCTGCACAGCCAGGATGGGGGCGATGAGTTCGAAATCACCGAACTGAAAGTGCTGGAGTCAAAGCGGTCCGGCTACGCGTCACTCCTGTCCCGCCGACCGGACGTGTTGGGACCGCAGTCCTCCCAGAGTGCAGGCACAGCCGTGTCGGCCGCCGGCGCTGCCCCCGCCTGTGTGCCTCTACCTCCCGCGCCGCCGACAGCGGGCCACGGTGAGAGCAAACACGTCCTGGTGCTCACGACCACCCCTGTATCTAAAGGTGAAAATGCTTATTGGGGGATGGGCCTGAAAAACCATCCCGATTGGCGTCATGGACTCGGAGATCTCGCCGTCGCCGACCGCGTCGATTTTACCGCGATAGAGTCCAAAATGGCCCGGCCTTGGAACCTCGCGCCCAAGTATGGCTACGACACGGTCGTTCTTGAGCAAGTTTGTGATGATAATGCCCCGGTACCGTCGCTCCGGCAGGCACTGATCGCCTGGGTCGCCGAGGGGCATAAACTGATCATTCACGACGCGGACACTTGCAGCCCGGGGCCCGATTATGGGTGGCTGCCGTACCGGCTCAAGACCGACAATCCGGGCGCCAAGGGGGCGCCAGGCAGTTACTTGCGCTTCGTGGAAGAGAACTGGATGGCGCACGGCCACTCGGGCCGTCCAGGGTTCGTTAACGTGGAGGCCTGGGAGAACGATCTTGAGGAGTACCGCAACGAACTCGGCGACACGAACACCTTGACCGCCTGGGATGCGCATTGGTGCGGCCATATGGTGGTCCGGAACGTGAACAACATTTTCGGTTTCGCTCTCACTTATGCCCATTACGGCCGGGGTCTGATTATTTACAGTGGTTTCGACTACGACATGAAAGGTACGACGGGGTATGACATTCTGATCGCCCGCGAGCTCGCCCAGGGCTTCGACCCCGACAACCTGCCGTGCTCGGCGCGTATCGGCGACTTTGTGGTCACCACCGACACTCGCCTGATGCAACGGCCGCTCTTGCCGGGCCGCAGCTACGACTACCCCCTGACCCTGCTGTCGAACCAGGGCTACAAGGGGACCGTTGGGCTCTCGGTCACGGCCTCCCCCGGTCTCAACGGCATGCAAGCCAACTTCGCTCCCGCTTCCGTGGGCCTGGACGGCTTGGCCGAAACCAAGTTTTCTCTGACCTTGCCCGCCAACGCGCCTTCCACTCCCCAGGCGCTCCAGGTGAAAGGTGTGGACCCCGCCGGCAAGACCAACACACTCTGCCTGCAACTGGTCCAGCCGACCACAGGAGAACTCTCCGTGATCAGCAAGCTGGCACGGGCCCCGGCCACGCGCAAGAATCTGGAAATCATCCTCGATGCCTCGGGATCGATGAAGACGGCGCTGGGCAAGAAGACCCGCTGGTCCACCGCACACGACGTCTTGAGCCAAGTTTTGGCCACGCTGCCCGGGGATTTCAACGTCGGACTCCGCATCTACGGCCATCGCGAGAGTTCGCGTTCGCCGAAGACGTGTACGGACAGCGAACTCGTGGTCCCCATCCAGAAACTCGACCAGCCGGCCATCCTCTCTGCGGCGGGAGCCGTGAAGCCCAAAGGGGAAACGCCGCTGGTCTATTCCGTGCTCCAGTCGCCAGCCGATTTGAAGGAAGTGGGCGGCGGCACGGTCATCGTAATCACCGACGGCGAGGAGAGCTGCAAGGGCGACCCGGTGAAGGCCGCGGCGCAACTGAAGGCCTCGGGGCTCGACATCACGCTGAACATTGTGGGCTTTACGGTGACCGGGCAGGCGGTGCAGAAGCAACTGGCGGGCTTCGCGCAGGCCACCGGTGGTCACTTCTACGCGGCGGACAATGGCCCCGCGCTGGCGCGGGCGCTGCAGATCGCCGCGGTTGACCGTTTTCCCTATACGGTCACCGATGCGGCCGGCAAGGAAGTGGCCGCGGGCGAAGCCGGCGCGGGCGCGGAAGAACTGCCTCCGGGCGAGTACACCGTGGTCGTGAACGCCGGCGGGACGACCCTGAAAGCGGAGCACGTGCGGGTGGCGCTGGCACAGCAGACCACTTTGCACATCGCCCTAAAGGACGAACAGTTCGTGTTGGAGCAGTGACGGGCCTGAAGGTTCCTGTCTGGGATGCCGGGCGACGCCACGAAACTGATTCTTTACTACCGCGGGTTCAACCGCGAGGAAAAGCATCCGCTGGCCATGCAGTAACCCAGCGCAGCAGGTATAGTTATGCAGGGCGGCCCTTGGCCGCAACTCAAGGAGGATTTCACCACAGAGGTCACGGAGAACAGACGTAGATAGGAACCGCTGGTCGACAATTAAGGAGCCGTAACCTTTACGCCTGCACGCGCGGGCAGGAGTGGTGTTTCTCTGTGGTCTCTGTGCGCTCTGTGGTGACTCTTTTCTTCTTCCTTGCTGACTCAGGCAAACCGTGATGGGCATGACGCAATCTTCTTACCTACCCTAACAAAGATCGCGGCCGCCTGAGCCCTTATCCCGGGCCATTACCCGGAACACGCATCGGGGAGGACTTATGAAGAAACTATTGGGTGTCGCGATCGGGGGAGTCGTCCTACTCGCAGTGGCTGCGGGGCTCGCCGTGGTGGGGTATCGGCAGGGGTGGTTCAGCCGGATCGGCCTGAAACCGCCCGCGGGTTCCGCCGGAGGCGGTGTCGCAGGCGGGCCGGAAGCGGGAGGGCAAGCCTCGCCGGGAGCCGGGGGCGGGGCGACGGGACCGGCCGCCCAAGCTGCCGGGCGGCAGTTCGATGGAAACGTAGCGGCCCTCGACTGGGGCGGGAAAGTGGAGAGCGCCACCGGAACCGCGGATAACGACCTGGGCGGGCAAGACAACCTCTTGAACCTCATCGACGGGGAGGACAAAGACACTTTCTGGCAGTCGCCCGAGGATCCCGGGCCCAAGGAGATCGTGGTGTCGTTCGCGGATCACGAATCCGTGCTGATCGATCGGGTCACGATTTTTGTCGACCCCGCCGCAGCGCCTCGCAACACGGCGCGCGATGTAGAGGTGTGGGTATCCAGCGCCGGACCGAAGCAGGGCTTCACACGAGTCGCCACCGCAGCGCTGCCCGGGACGGGTGAGAACACTATCCGCTTCGACCCGGTGGAGGCGCGCTACGTTCAGTTACGGCTGCTGCACAACCAGGAAGGGGGCGAAACATTCGGAGTATGGGAGTTCAAGGTGATGGAGTCACAGCGGTCCGGCTACACGCCGCTCCTGGCCCGCCGCCCGGACCTGGCAGGGCCGCAGCGCGCCCCCAGTGCCGGCTCGGCGGTGCCGGCGGCGGGAGCTCCCCCGGCTTGTGTGCCCGTGCCTCCCACTCCTCCGCCGCCTGGTCACGGTGAAAGCAAACACGTCATGGTGCTCGCCTCCGCGCCCTGGACCAATGACAACGCCTTCGGGGGGATCTACCTGAAGAACCATCCGGACTACCTCCAAAAGCGGCCTGACTTGGCAGCAGCGGGGCGCGCGGAGTACACCGTTCTCCCGGGGAACCGGGCCCGGCCATGGATGCTCTCCCCCAAGTACGGTTATGACACGGTCGTGCTGGAGCAGGTCTGCGAGGGCAACCCCACACCGCTCGCGGCGGAGTTCAAACCAGCGCTCGCGCCCTGGGTTGCCGAGGGCCACAAACTGATCATTCACGATGCGGACAAGTGCCCCGCCGGCCCCGATTACTCGTGGTTGCCGTACCTCTTCAAGACCAACAACCCGGGAGCGCAGGGAGCGCCGGGCACCTTCCTGCGTTTCGTGGAGGAAAACTGGATGGCGCACGGCCGCCCGGGCCGCCCGGGATATATCGACGTGGCCGCCTGGGAGGGCAGCACCGATGAGTACCGCAACGAGCTCGGCGACTCGAACACCTTGATCGCCTGGGACCCTCACTGGTGCGGTCATATGGTGGTGCGCAACGTGAACAACATCTTCGGCTTTGCTTATACCTATGCTCATTATGGCCGAGGGTTGATTATCTACAACGGCTTCGACGTCGACATGATGGGTACGGTCGGGTATGACACCCTGGTCGCCCGCGAACTCGCCCAGGGATTCGATCCCGACAACCTGCCGTGCGCCGCGCGCATCGGCGACTTCGTGGTCACGACCGACACCCGCCTGATGGAACGGCCGTTCGTGCCGGGCCGCAGTTACGATTACCCGCTGACCCTGCTCTCGAATCAGGGCTACAAGGGAACCGTTGGCCTCTCGGTCACGGCCTCCCCCGGCCTCAACGGCCTGCAAGCCAGCTTCGCCCCGGCTTCCGTGGGCGTGGACGGCCTGGCGGAAGCCAAGTTTTCTCTGACGTTGCCCGCGAACGCGCCTTCCACCCCCCAGGCGCTCCAGGTGAAAGGTGTGGACGCGGCCGGCAAGACCAACACGCTCTGCCTGCAACTTGTCCAGCCGCAGACCGGAGAACTTTCCGTGATCAGCAAGCTGGCCCGCCCACCGGCCACGCGCAAGAATCTGGAGATCATCCTCGATGCCTCGGGATCGATGAAGACGGCGCTGGGCAAGAAGACCCGGTGGACCACCGCGCACGACGTCTTGAGCCAGGTCCTGGCCACGCTGCCCAGCGATTTCAACGTCGGCCTCCGCATCTACGGTCATCGCGAGAGCTCGCGCTCCCCGAAGACGTGCACGGATAGCGAACTGGTGGTTCCGATTCAGAAGCTCGACCAGCCGGCCATCCTCGCCGCCGCCGAAGCCGTGAAGCCCAAAGGGGAAACGCCGCTGGTCTATTCCGTGCTCCAGTCGCCGGCCGATTTGAAGGAGGTGGGCGGCGGCACGGTCATCGTCATCACCGATGGCGAAGAGAGCTGCCACGGCGACCCCGTGAAGGCCGCGGCGCAGCTCAAGGCCTCGGGGCTCGACATCACGCTGAACATTGTAGGCTTCACGGTCACGGGGCAGTCGGTGCAGAAGCAGTTGGGGAGCTTTGCGCAGGCCACCGGCGGTCACTTCTACGCGGCGGATAGTGGCCCGGCCCTCGCCCGGGCGCTGCAAATCGCCGCGGTTGACCGTTTTCCCTATACGGTCACCGACGCGGCCGGCAAGGAAGTGGCCGCGGGCGAAGCCGGCTCGGGTGCTGACGAGCTGCCCCCGGGGGAGTACACCGTGATCGTCAACGCCGGTGGGACGAGCCTGAAAGCGGAGCACGTGCGGGTGGCGCTTGCCCAACAGACCACCGTGCACATCGCCCTAAAGGACGAACAGTTCGTGCTGGAGCAGTGACGGCCCTGAAGGTTCCTGTCTGGGATGCCGGGCGACGCGCCGAAACTGGTTCTTTGCCACCGCAGGCTCAACCGTGAGGAAGAGTATGCGCTGGCAAGGCAATAAGGCAGTGCGGGAGGTGGCGTTTTACGAGGAAGGTCGAAACAGGAAAGAGTCGAGCTTTTGCCTGAAAGGCTTTCGTGCCTTCCGGAAGGAGTTTCTTTGCGGACTCAGGTAAACCTTAACAGGCCTGCCGTAATTCTCTTAGGCATCGTAATCCAGACCGCGGTCGCCTGAGCCCTCATCCCGGGTCATGAGCCGGAACGCGCATCTGGGAGGACTTATGAAGAAACTGCTGGGTGTTGCGATCGGGGGAGTCGCCCTACTCGCAGTGGCCGGGGCGGTCGCCGTGGTGGGGTATCGGCACGGTTGGTTTAGCCGGTCCGGCCTCAGATCCCCTGGGGCGTCTGGCGTCGCCGCCGGCGGCGCGGGAGAGCAAGCCTCGCCGGCAGCGGGCGGCCCGGCGGCGAATCAGGCTGGCCAATCGGCGGCGCCGCAATTCGATGGCAACGTCGCAGCCCTCGAGTGGGGCGGCAAGGTGGAGAGCGCCACCGGCGTTTCGGCTGACGATGCGGCCGGTCTAGACTGGCTGTCGGACATGATCGATGGGGACGAAGACACCTATTGGAGGTCACACTACGATCCTGGCCCGAAGGAGCTCGTGTTGTCCTTTTTCGATCACGAATCGGTGCTAATCGACCAGGTGAGGATTCTGCCTGGCACGGAGCAGGTGCCACGCGACGTTGAAGTATGGGTATCCAGCAGCGGACCGACAGAGAGCTTTACGCGAGTCGCCACCGCGACGCTGCCCGGGGAGGGTGAGAGCACTATCCGCTTCGACCCCGTGGAGGCTCGATCCGTTAAGCTCCGGCTGCTGCATAACCAGGTCGGGGGAGAAACGTTCTATATATGGGAAATCAGAGTGATGGAAGCAAAGCGCCGGGGCTACACGTCGCTCCTCTCCCGGCACCCGGAACTGATGGGACCCCAGCCAACGAGCGGTGGAGCCGCGGTGGCGGCTGCCGGAGCTCCTCCCGCCTGCGTGCCCGTGACACCCGCTACCCTGCTGACGGCGGGTCACGGTGAAAGCAAGCACGTATTGGTCGTTTCGTCGGGAGGCATAAGCTATGGAGGCGCTTCTCTGAAGAATAATCCCGAATATCGCCAGAAGTATCCTGACCTCGAAGTTGCCGCACGCGTGGATTTGACTGTCGTCCCGGGGGAGTTCCATGTTGCACCGTGGAGGCTCACCTCCAAGTACGGTTACGACACGGTCGTCTTAGAGCAAGTTTGCCCGGATAGCTACGCACCGCCCCTGAGAGCATTCCTAAAGGCGCTCCCATCCTGGGTTGCTGATGGTCACAAACTGATCATTCACGACGCAGACAAGTGCTCCCCCGGCCCCGATTACTCGTGGCTGCCGTACCTGTTCAAGACCAGCAACCCTGGAGCACAAGGTGCTGAGGGCAAGTTCCTGCGCTTTACAGAAGAGAACTGGATGGCGCATCGCCATCCGGGCCGGCCCGGGTTCATCGACACCGACGCCTGGGAGAACAGCACCGATGATTACAAAAACGAGCTCGGCGATTCCAACACCTTAACCGAGTGGGATCCTCATTGGTGTGGCCATATGGTGGTCCGGAACGTGAACAACGTTTTCGGGTTTGTTCATACCTACGCTCATTATGGCCGAGGACTGATTATTTACGGCGGCTTTGACGTCGACATGGTCAACTCGCTCGGTTATGACCTCCTAATCGCTCGCGAGCTTGCCCAGGGATTCGATCCTGATAATCTGCCGTGCGCCGCACGCATCGGCGACTATGTAGTGACCACGGACGCGCGGCTGATGGAGCGGCCGTTCGTGCCGGGCCGCAGTTACGATTACCCGCTGACGCTGCTCTCGAATCAGGGCTACAAGGGAACGGTCGGCCTCTCAGTCAAAGCGTTCCCCGGCCTTGACGGCATGCAGGCCAGCTTCGCCCCGGCTTCCGTGGGCGTGGACGGCCTGGCGGAGGCCAAGTTTTCTCTGACGTTGCCCTCGAGCGCGCCTTCCACTCCCCAGGCGCTCCAGGTGAAAGGTGTGGATGCGGCCGGCAAGACGAACACGCTCTGCCTGCAACTTGTCCAGCCGACCACCGGAGAACTTTCCGTGATCAGCAAGCTGGCACGCCCACCGGCCACGCGCAAGAATCTGGAGATCATCCTCGATGCCTCGGGATCCATGAAGACGGCGCTGGGCAAGAAGACTCGCTGGACTACGGCGCACGATGTGCTCCAGCAGGTCCTGGCCACACTGCCTGGCGATTTCAACGTCGGACTCCGCATCTACGGCCATCGCGAGAGTTCCCGCTCACCCAAGACCTGCACCGACAGTGAACTCGTGGTCCCCATCCATAAACTCGACCAGCCGGCCATCCTCGGCGCGGCCGAAGCGGTGAAGCCCAAAGGGGAAACACCGCTGGTCTATTCCGTGCTGCAGTCGCCGGCCGACCTGAAGGAGGTGGGGGGCGGCACGGTCATCGTAATCACCGACGGCGAGGAGAGCTGCCACGGCGACCCGGTGAAAGCCGCGGCGCAGCTCAAGGCCTCGGGGCTCGACATCACGCTGAACATCGTGGGCTTTACGGTGACCGGGCAGGCAGTGCAGAAGCAACTGGCGGGCTTCGCGCAGGCCACCGGCGGTCACTTCTACGCGGCGGATAATGGCCCCGCCCTGGCCCGGGCGCTGCAGATCGCCGCGGTTGACCGTTTTCCCTATACGGTCACCGACGCGGCCGGCAAGGAGGTGGCCGCGGGCGAAGCGGGCGGCGGTGTGGATGAACTGCCCCCGGGGGAGTACACCGTGATCGTCAACGCCGGCGGGACGAGCCTGAAGGCGGAGCACGTGCGGGTGGCGCTTGCCCAGCAGACCACCGTGCACATCGCCCTGAAGAACGATCAGTTCGTGCTGGAGCAGTGACGCTACGGGAGGACCTGCGACGAGGGTTTCCCGGCGCGGGGAGTCGGGCGATCATGCGATCACGATTCCACAGAAGCAGTTTAGGGAGAAGGGCTGAGGAAGACGCAGACTGATATTCGCCAACTATAAGGAGGAGGGATCATGGACACGGTACACGGCTTGTGGTCGGAGTGGCGGCGTCCTGCCGGCGCCGGCATCGCTATCTTGTTGGGGGTGTTCGCAGCGTGCCTTCTGACAGGGCCGAACACCGCCGCTGAGGGACCTTCAGCTCCCGCGGTGGCAGCCGCAGGAGGCGTAGACCTCGTCTCGCTCGACATGGGCGGGCGCGCCGATAAGGCCAGCTCGCAGTATCGTAAAGCGGAGTGGTCGCCTTGGGCGCTCTTGGCTGGCAAGCAATTTGCAGACACCGGTTGGTGTTCCGCCGACTCCGATTTTCCCAAGGACTTTCCGCAGGAAGTGGTTCTTTCCTTCTTCGGCCACCAGCCCGCGCTGATCGCCAACGTCGTGATCAACACCGCCACCCGCGACGACCCCCCGACTTGGGCCAAGGATGTCGAAATCTGGGTCTCGAAGGACAGTCCCGACCAGGGGTTTACGAAGGTTGCGCAAAAGACCTTGTCCAACGATCCGGGTGATCAAGTAATCTCGTTTCAGCCCACCACTGCGCGTTACGTGAAGATTCGCGCGCTCTCCAACTATGGTGACAAAGCTGAGGTCCAGATGGGTAAGGTCAAGGTCATTGAGGCAAGCGGCCCTGGCTATGTTCCGATGCTCAAGCGCAATCCCGATCTTGCCGCTCTCCTCAGCGGCGCTCCCTTGGAAGGAGTATTCCCGGTAAAGCCGCCGATTCCCGCCGCACAGGGGGCGAGCACCTCGGTTCGCCAGGCGCCTTCTGGGGAAGAGTGCGCACCCCGCCCCGTGGTGGTCAACCCGCCTCCCGCGGCGCATGGCGGAAGTGAAAACGTCCTCGTCGTCAATGGCGAGGAGGAGTATCCGCCCTTCACCTACGCCACTGCCACCGCCGAGGACCGGCCTGACCGTTCAATCTATAAACACATGAAGTTCTTGAGCCTTGTACGCCCCGAATTCGCAACGCCGGCAAGGTTGCTGGGCGCCGAGGGGTTTGACACGGTGGTGATCTCGCAGGTGTGCGACAACTTGCCGAGCGCCTTCAAGAAGGCCTTAACTGCGTGGGTGGCGCAGGGCCACAAGCTCATCATCCAGGACGCGGATTCGTGTGGCAAAGGGCCGGACTACGGCTTCCTGCCTTACCGGTTTGCCTCCAGCAACCCCGGCGCGCATGGCGCGTCCAGCGACCAGCTCATTTTTGTCGAGGAGAATAGCCTCGCCAATGCCCAGCCTAAAGAAGCCGGCTTCCTGAATGTCGGATCCTGGTTGTCCGGCGCGGACGGCAACCGAAATGAGTTGGGGGATTCTAACCTCATTACCCAGTACGACAACCACTGGTGCGGACACCTGTTTACCACGAATGAAAACAAGGACAACGGCTTCGTGGAGGCCTACGCCCACTTTGGCCGGGGCCTTATCATCTACGATGGCTTCGATATCGACCAGAAGGACAGCCCGGAGTACGAAAAACTGGTGACACGCGAGCTGGCCCTCCCCTTCGACCCTGACGGGCTTCCCTGCAGCATCAGGATCGGAGATTTCATCATTGCCACTGACCAGAACCTCAAAAGCCAGGAAGTGACGCGTGGCCAAACCTACAATTACCCCCTCATCCTCTTTGCCAACCACGGATATAAGGGAAATCTCCAGATGCGCGCCACCTCCCTGCCTCCCGATCCCAGCCTGCGCTTCCACTTCGATTCGGACACTATTCAACTTACAGAAATCTCCAAGACCCGGCTGACCGTCAGCACTACGAACGAGACCTTGGCGGCGCCTCATGCTCTCGCCATCCGCGGTACGGACGAGCGCGGGAAATCCAATGCACTCTGCCTGGAGTGGACTGCCGTGGAGGCTTCCGCTTCACCCACACCCTCGCCAACTTCCGCGGAGGCGCTCAAGGCTGAGCTCGATCTGCATGGCCGCGTGACGATCTACGTCAATTTTGACTTCGACAAGGCGATCATCAAGCCGGAAAGCAGGCCGACCGTAAACGAGGTGATCCGGATGATGAAGCAGTCTCCGGATCTCAAGCTTTCCATCAACGGGTACACCGACAACGTGGGGACGCACGAATACAACGTTAAGCTCTCGCAGGCGCGCGCCGCAGCGGTGGTGGAAGCACTGGTGAAAGCGAGTATAGCGGCTGACCGGCTGACCTCGGCGGGCTTCGGCGACAGTGCCCCGATCGCCGATAATGACAAGCCCGAGGGCCGTGCCAAGAATCGGCGCGTGGAGCTGGTCAGGATGTGAGCGACGAACCTGTCGACGAGGACGCATGAGGCATGTCAGGGAAGGCAGCAAGTTGCGTCGCCAGCTTCTACTGCTGGCCGCGATCCTGTTGGTCTCGGCGCCCGCTGCGGGCGCTGCCCCTCAGGCCAGGGCCGCGGACGAACTCCAGCAGGTCCCGCAGCTCATCCAAAGCGGCAAGCTGGGGGAAGCCAAGAGCCTGCTCTCGGAGTATCTGAAAACCAATCCCACGCATCCGGGGGCCTTGAATTTGCTGGGCGTGGTGGAGGCGCAGGAGGGGGATTATCGTGGGGCGGAGGCGAGCTTCGAGAAGGCCATTGCGGCTGATCCGCGCTTCACCGGCCCCTACCTGAACCTGGGGCGTCTGTACCAGGAGAACCCCTCCAAGGACCCGCAGGCCTGGAAGAAAGGCGCGGCCACTTACGAGCGACTCCTGAAGTTCGAACCGGGGAACCCCGAGGCCAGCTACCAAGGCGCCCTGCTCCGGATGCAGCTTGGCGACTACGCGGCATCGCTCGTCCACCTCTCTCACCTGCCGCGGGAGTTACAGGAGCGGGCGCAGGCGCTGGCGGTGCGTTGTGCCGACTACGCCGCCCTCCAGAACCGGACCCAGGCCGATGCCACGCAGGAGCAACTGCTCGCGAGTCCGGACTTGGTTGAGGCCGACGTCACCAGCATCCTGCCCATCCTGGCATCCCGCAAGGACACCTCTCTGGCCCTCAAGCTCCTGCGGGGTCTCGAGACGCGGCAGCTTGCTTCTTTTGATTCTCTGCACAGCCTGGGGTTGCAGTACAGGAGCGCGGGGCGACTCGCGGAGGCGCGCCAGGCGCTGGAGGCAGCCGCGCAACTCCAGCCGAACTCAGTCCCCGCGTTGCTCGACTTGGCGCGGGTGGCAGACGATCAAAAGGACTACACGGGGGCCCTGGGATACTTGGCCCACGCGCGCGAGCTCGAGCCGAACAACGGGTCAATCCATTTCTTCTGGGGAATCGTGTGCATTGAGCAGGATCTTGCCGAGGAAGCCTACCAATCCCTGAAGAAAGCGGTCGCACTCGACCCCCATAACGCCTATTACAATTACGCCCTGGGCGTCGTGACCATGCAGCGTAAGGAGGCGAGTGAATCCATCCCCTATCTCAAGAAATACTGTGAGCTGAAACCCCACGATCCCCGTGGGCGGCTCGCCCTGGGCGTCGCGTATTTCAACAGCCTCGACGACGAATCCGCCGAGAAGGTCCTCTCAACTATGGCCAACGATCCCCAGACTGCCGCGGGGGCCAACTTCTACCTGGGAAGAATCGCCAACCGGCAGAGCAGGTATCCCGAAGCCCTTCGTCACCTCAAGCTGGCGCTCCAGGCCCGCCCCGACTATGCCGACGCCTACGCGGAACTGGGGCTCATCCATCTGAAGCAAAGAGAGTATGCCCCGGCGGAGGAGGCGCTCGAGAAAGCGCTCCAGCTGAGGCCCGACAGCTACGCTGCCAATCTGAATCTCATGATTTTGTATCAGCGAACCAAGAATCCGAAGGCGGAGGAGCAGTCGAAGCGGTTTGAGCAGCTCAAAGAGGAAAGGGCGCAGCGAGCCAACGAGTTCATACGCACGATTGAGGTGAGGCCGTAGTCTGGCTTTCCCTGCCGGGCCGACCCACGCTTTCCGGCAGGGTCAGTACGCCGGGCCTGAATTTCCCCCTTGTTTACCGGCCAACCCCTGCCTCGCATTTTCGGACGGGTGCCGTCGACTGCCGAACCACCAGATGGGTGTTGACGACATATTCGGCGCCCCGGTTATGTTTCGAGCGAAGAATCTCGCGCAGCGCCTGAAATGCCAGGTTGCCAATCTCACTTCCGGAGAGGCTGACCGTAGTGAGCGGGGGATGGGTGAAGCGGGCGAAATCGATATCATCGAATCCCACCACCGAAACTTCCTCGGGAATGGAAACCCCCGCCCCCATGAGTTCCCGGGTGGCGCCAATCGCCGTCAGATCATTGCTGCACAAAATAGCCGTAGGCAACGGTGGACAGGCTAAGAGAGCCTTGGCGGCAGCGGCCCCTCCGTCCACCTTGTGGTTGCCTTCGACCGTGCGGTCCGTGGGCAGCCCATGCTCGCGGAGTGCCAGCGTGAAGGCTTCCCGCCGGGTCACGGCAGACCCGAGGGTCTGGGGGCCGGCGATAAATCCAATGCTGCGATGCCCAAGCCCGAAAAGATGGTCGATGGCCTCATGGATCCCGCGGGCGTAGTCTACCCGGATGTTGGCGACGAAGCTCCGGACCGGCCCCAGGTCGAGAAAGACCACCGCCACGTGACGATCTGTGAGCTCCTCGGCGAGGTGCGGTCCAAGCTCGGAAGTCATCACGGCCACCCCGCGGACCTTGTTTTCAATCATCTTGCGGACCGCCCCGGCGGTCCGGGCTGGATCATAGTTGGTGTTGCAAAGCAGCAAATCGAACCCTTGGTTAAGCGCCGAGGTCTCAAAGCTCTTGATGATTTCGGGAAAGAAGGGATTCCCGATATCGGAAACTATCAAGCCAAAGAAATTGCTGCGTCCACGAGCCAGGTGACGGGCATGCGCGTCCTGGTAGTAATTGAGCTCGCGGATGACCGCCATAATGCGCTGGCTAGTCTCCGGGGCCACAGGGCGCGTTTTGTTCAGAACATGCGACACCGTGCTGACCGATACGCCGGCCCGGTCCGCCACATCCTTCATCCGCGTGGGCATGAGGTTGAGTCCTTTTTTGAGATCCTACCGCACTGGAGCGACTGGCGGTGTCTTGGAATGGCTGTGCCCGGAACGCCGCGGGTGGTTGCCGCGCGTCGAGGGCAACTGGCCAGCGGAAGACCCCTAACAGGCTGCTGAAAAGGCCTCGCGCTGATGTCATCCTGAGCCCTTTGCTGTCATCCTGAGTGCAGCGAAGGATCTTGCTCTGCTGGCTCAGGGTAAACTCCGCGAAGGATCTGCTTGGTTTGTTTTCAATAAGAAACAGCAGATGCTTCGCTTCGTCCAGCATGACAGATGCCCTTTTTCAGCAGCCTGCCAAGAAAAGGTCCATCCCAGGGGATAGCATTTTTTCCTTGACAATGTAATTGGTTTCAGCTACAAAGGCAAGCGCTTTCGGCAAGCGCTTTCGGCAGGCGATACGCGAATCGTTTGCCCCGGACTCTTACCCTGGCTGGGCGGCCAGTAGCGCGCAACCAAAAGGTAGTCGGTTTCCAACAACTGAATACGCGTTTTACTGATTCCTGAATTACCTGCGTCGGGTCTTGAGGCTCTTTCAACGAGGAGGCACTGATGCAACGAAAGGGTGTTCTTCTATGGTTCGTAGTTCTTTTGATGCTGTTTCTGCCCCACCCTGGGTGGGCGCAAAACTTTAACGCCAGTGTGCGCGGCGTGGTGACGGACCCCACGGGCGCCGCAATTCCCGGGGCCGGTATAACTTTGACCTCGGCCTCCGCCGGGGCGGCGGTCCAGACCACGTCGGGTCCGGACGGTTCGTACTCCTTCGCCAACCTGATGCCGGGCGCCTACAACCTGAAAGTTTCCGCCCGGGGTTTCAAGGACTACGTCCAAAACGGACTAGAGCTCGCCATCGCGCAGACGGCGCGCCAGGATGTGCAGCTAAAAGTGGGGGCGGCCATAGAGACGGTGGAAGTAACGGCGAGCGTTTCCCCCATGAACTTTGAAACCCCCACGCAAGGCGGGGGCATCGGTCCCGCGACTCTTAAGGAACTTCCTCTGATGGTTTCCAGCAACCCGCGCTCGGCCATCGCGTTTGCCATCCTGCAGCCGGGCATTTCCACGGGAGGACGCGACAGCCCTTACGACGCCCGCATCAATGGCGGTCTGCAATCGGGCGACGAAGCGGAACTGGATGGCGTGAGCATGCAGGAAGGCTTCATGAGCCAGAACGGCATGGTCTCTCTCTACCAGGACTGGCCCATGACGCCGGACATGGTCACCGAGGTCAAAGTTCAGACCTCCAACTATGCTCCGCAGTTCGGCTCCACCACCTCCGGAGTGCTTCAGGCGATAACCAAGTCGGGAACGAACGATTACCATTTCGGGGGGTTCGAGTACACCCGCAACACCTGGCTGAATTCCCGGCCGTTTGACGCCTTCAACGCGACAGATGCTGATGGCAACGAGATCCCCGGCACCGCCCGCCCGCCCATTATCCAACACAACTTCGGAGCCTTTGTGGGCGGCTCGGCCAAGCACGTCCCCAAGCTTTGGGGGAACAGACTGAAGACTTACTTCTACGTGGACTTCGAGAGCTTTCGCACTTCCGGCGGCGTGAGCCGGCCGACCTACACCATTCCCACCTCGCAGGAGAGAACCGGAGATTTCAGCGACTGGAAGGACGCCGCGGGAAACCTGATTCCCATTTACGACCCTGCCACTACGGCGACTAATTCCAACTTCAACGTAGATCTCCCGGTGAGCGCCACCAATGAACCCTTCACGCGGCAGCAGTTCATGGGCTGCGATGGCGCCCACCCAAACGTGATCTGCTCCACGGACTCGCGGCTGGTCAATTCGCTCGCCCCGCAGTGGTTCTCGTATCTGCCCTCGACCAACCTGCCGGGAGTGCTCAACGATTACGCGCTACCCAAGCCGGTCCCCGACACGATTCTGAACAAGACGAACTACTGGTTGATCACCTCCGACCAGTACATCGGATCAAAGCAGCAGCACCATATCAAGGAGACGATTTGGTACCAGGGTGCACCGCTGAAGGAGATCTCAGCCCTGCCCCAGGCGCTTGCAGACGAGACCAATTCCGCTCCCCAATACACCAACGTGGAACGATTCTCGTGGGACTGGACGATTACCCCCACCATGGTGAACAACTTCCACTTTGGCTACCTGGATCGCAATGAGGGATACGGCGCCGTCGATGCACCCTTTGCAGATAAGCTTCCTCAGATTCCCGGGGTCGTATCTCATCACGTGCCGCCCGCGCTTACCTTTAGCGACTACAATGGGTATGGCACTAACAGCGGCCTCAACAGCCTGGACGTCACCCGGCGTCCCACCGCCATCCCCAACGATATGTTGACCTGGATCAGGGGCAAGCACCAGTTCTCCTTCGGAGCCGAGTACCGTTGGATCGCTGGCTACGTTCACGACGGCACTAACGAGGCTGGCACTTTCGCCTTCGGGAGGGGGGAAACGGGTCTGCCGGGAATCACCAGTGGCAATTCCATGGCTAGCTTTATTCTCGAGCAGGTCGATAGTGCCAACTATGCCTTGCGCAGTATTAGCTCGGACTACCCACGCCAGCACGCTTACACCTGGTATGCGGGCGATACGTGGAAGGCGACGCCCAAGCTCACGATCGATTATGGAATCCGCTGGGACGAGTACTCGCCCTTCACGGAGAAGTTCAATCGCATGACTTTCTTTGATCCTCTGGGGACCAATCCAGGTGCCGGCGGATTGCCGGGGCGTCTGGCTTACGCCGGGACCCAGTGGGGTTCCGCCAGCTTCGGCCGCACAACTCCCGAGCACGTGTGGCACAAAGGTTTCGCCCCCCGTCTCGGCCTGGCCTATGCGTTTAACTCCAAGAACGTAGTCCGAGCCGGCTATGGGATCTTCTACGATCAAGCCTTCTACCCCGATTGGGGCGGAGGCATTGCGCAGGATGGCTTTACCACGACGGTTTCTCAAACCGCCGCAACTTACGCTGCCTCCCCCGCGATGATCCTACACGAGGGATTTGCCGCTCCGTCCTCCGTTCCTCCCTTCATTGATTCCTCCTTCGACAACGGCAAAACACCTCTCTACAGGGGCTTTGATGCCAACCGCCTTCCCTACGCGCAGCAGTGGAACCTGTCCGTGGAGCACCAGTTCACTCACAACTTCTACATCAATGCTGCGTACGTGGCGAACAAAGGAACACGGCTGCCCTCCCGAAACGTACCCATCAACGTGCTGAATCCATCGCTACTCTCCATGGGCGCCAAGCTGGATGCCACTTTCACCTCTGGCCAGACCTCCTTGGATGGTGTGCCTATCCCCTATGCTGGTTGGGTGGATCAGATCAATGCGGGTGGGAACTGCACGCCGACCGTGGCGCAGGCGCTCCTTCCTTATCCCCAATACTGCGGAACGATGTTTAGTGTGGATGAGAACGCAGGAAGTTCGGTCTATCACTCCTTGCAGGTCAAGGCTGAGAAACAAATGTCCCATGGCATGTTCCTGTTAGCCTCCTACACCTGGTCGAAACTACTCACCTCGGCGGTGGAGGGCACGCAGGCGAGTGCCTGGACGTGGAATGGGGTTCACGGCAATATCTCCCCATTCGAACGTAACCGCAACAAAGGTCTGGCCGCTGATGACGTGCCGCAGGTGTTGTCAGTGACCTGGGCTTACGATTTGCCTTTTGGTTCCGGCCAGCATTTTGTGAACAAGGGGGGATTCATGAACCGGCTGGTGGGAGGCTGGCAGATGAGTCACATCGCCCGTTTCTCCTCCGGCTTGCCCCTCTTCTTCCGGTCGGGTTACTGCAACATCCCCGGACAGTTTTCCATGGGATGCCTGCCCGGAATCATCCCCGGCCAAAGTGTTTGGGCGCAGAGTAAGGGTAGCTTCGACCCCGGCAAGGGCCCCCTCTTCAACGTCAACGCCTTTGAGCCCTACCAGGTCCTGAGCGACTACCAGGGGTCCGGTTCCCGGATGACGTCGATACGCGGCTTCGGATTCCACGGCTGGAACATGGCGCTGATCAAGAACACCAAACTCACGGAGAAGCTCACCTTCCAGATTCGCGCCGAGTTCTTCAACCTGTGGAACTGGCATGTGTTTAATGATTCGGGCGAATGGGGCGGTCTGGCTTTCAACAACGACATTAACAGCTCCAGCTTCGGCAAGTGGAATACCGGCGACGTCACCGACCCACGCAACATTCAGATCGGTGCACGCATTGAATTCTAACCACGGCGGCGGCTTCTGCAGGCCTGCAAAAGCCTGAAGCCGCTGCTGCCTAACCAAACAAGGGTACGCTCCGGCCGCATCCGATCCTCCCGTCATGGCTGAGCGTACCCTTTGTTTTTCCGCGTGCCACGTCTCCGGCTAATCGAGCCACCGGTAGTGGTGCAGTTCAGAATCACGCATTTTCGCCGAGCCACGATCAAGATCCAGACCACCCCGTCGCCTGCGGCGCCACCCCTCCTAAGCTTAGGAGGGGACTCCTTTTCCTGGCCGGGCAAGACTCCCCTCCTGGTTCAGGAGGGGTGCCCGAAGGGCGGGGTGGTCGCTTATGATTTCGAAAATGCACCACCGCTGAGCCGCCCTGCTTCTTGACCCGCCGCACCTGGTGTTCTAATATCCAGCGCGGAGCGAAGCCTTGGCTGCGATCCGGGCTTGTCCAAATTGGGGCCGATCGGGCGGACGGTGAACTGTGGCTCCGCCGCCGGGTGTCACGAAAACAGCCGGCGGGTTGAGTGTGCCGGAGGCGGATTTTCACCTTCGTGGGCGGGCCCGAGACGCAGGGTGGCTGACAGGCCGCGCCCGGAGAACAGGCCGTCGATGAAACAGAGATTGGCTTGGGGTGGCACGCGCAGCTTGGCGAGGGCGGGCCTGTGCCTGCTCGCCCTGGCCGTTACGCTCGGGAAGCCCACTGCCTTGCGGGGAGAAGCAGGCAGCGAGCTGCAAGACGGAACCAAGGCGCTTTACACCGGCCAGTACCAACAGGCGAGGATGCTAGCCTCCAGATACCTGCAGGCCCATCCCCAGGACGCCTCCGCCCACATCCTGCTGGCGCGGGCGGAGATTGCGCTGGGCCAGTACCAGCCTGCCTACGAAGCTTTGCGGAAGGCTTGGGAGTTGAACCCCTCGAACCTGGATGCCCTCTATTACCTGGAAAGACTCTCGAACCTCCTTTCCCAGATGGAGTTCCGGCAGTTGCTGGAGACGTCGCCCGATTCTTTCCGGGCTCACCAGTTGCTGGCGGAATCGTACCTGGCCCGCAACGACCGGGAGAATGCGGAGAAAGAGTATCAAGCCGCCGGGAAGGCGAACCCGAAGTCGGTGGAGATCCTGGACGCGCTCGGAGACCTGATGCGATCCGAGTACAAGTTTAACGAGGCCCAGGACTATTACGCGCGCGCTGCCAAGCTTTCTCCCCGGGACTACGCCAGTGCTTACGGCGCGGGCGCCTGCTACCTCTTTCAACATAATCCCCAACGGGCCATCGAGGATTTCCAGCGGGCAGTCGCCATCAATCCGGACTCGGCCACCGCGCGCTTGGCGCTGGGTGACGGCTTGTTGCGGGTGGATCGCACGGAGGCCGGGATCGCCGAATTGCAGGCCGCGATCAGGCTCAATCCTGACATTCGACAGGCCTACACGCTTTTGGCCCATGCCTATCAGAAACTGGGCCAGACGCGCGAGGCGCAGCAAGCTCTCGCAAAAGATCGGGAGTTGGCGCGGGAAGAGGCGAGAGGGGCCGAAGCTGAGAACGCGGACGAAAGCGCTTCCCCCGCCAAGCCACAATAGCCGCTTCGAGCGATTTCCTGAACTGCGGAGATGGAAGCCTGGCATGACCCATCCCTCAATCGTCCCACAGCCCCGGCGAAGGACGCACATTCTTCAGCTCACGGGGATCGTCTGTCTTGCGGGCCTCCTCTTGGGCGGCAGTGCGTCGGCACAACAGGACCTTCCCGAAGCGCTGCGCGAAGTATTCCGGGCCGGGGTGGCCGCGGAGAAGGCAGGACACTTGGATGAAGCCGAGAAGGATTTCCAGAGTGTGATCCGGCAGGGTGGCAATGTTGCCTTCGTCCACCACAACCTCGGCACCGTTTATCAGCAACGCGGCGACCACGCCCGGGCGATAGCCGAGTTTCGCGAGGCCATTCGCTTGCAGCCGGAATTTGCCCCGCCGCACATTCTTCTGGGAGCCAGCTTGCTGGCCACGCATAAGGTTCCCGAAGCCATCCGCGAGCTTGAGCGCGCCGTAGAACTGGCGCCCCGGGAACCTACGGCTCGTTTGGAACTGGCCAGAGCTTACGAGTCGGCTGGAAATCCGGTAGGAATGGTGGACCAGTATCGGATCCTGTACAAGATCGCTCCCCGGGACCCGGAGTACACCTACCAGATGGGTCAAGCGTACCTGAAACTCTCCCAGTGGTGTCTCGAGGAAATCCGGCGACTTGCTCCCCAGTCTCCACGGATGTACGAGAGTCTGGCAGAAGCACTTCTCGGCCAAGGGCAGACCGACCGGGCAATTCGCCCCTTCCAGCGCGCCGCCCAGGCTGACCCCAAGCTCCCCGGTATCCACTTGGCCCTTGCGCAGATTTACCTCGAGCAGAACCGGATCGAGGAGGCTCGCCGCGAAATCGAGCAGGAACTTGACTTGGTCCCAGAAAGCGCGGCGGCGAAGGCCCTCCAGGAGCGGATCTCCTCCCGGCAAGGTCAAGGCACGACCCCCTGATTCCCTCCCCCCTGCTGATCCGCCGACTCGCACGCGTTTGCGGCGGGCGGCAACATCTGGCCCGGACGTGGATTGACTTCCAATGCGATCCAACCTTCGCTACGCGGCGGAAAACTAACCCAGACCTCACCCTTGTTCCAGAGAGCGGTGCCGTGCTAGCGTTGCGGCTGTGAATCGAGACTGCTGCCGGTAACCACTGACCGGCCGGCGGCACCGAGGAGTCATTGCTACTTTTGAACAGGTCCACCTTCATGGGTGCCATTCTGCTCGCGCTGCTGTGCTGTGCAGGGCTGGCCACTGGCCAACAAGTGCACCTCGACGACACGCCTTCCGCCGAGCCGACCTCGGACGCTTATCGGCAACTACCGCTGGGCGAGGCCGAGCGCGCCGCTCTCCGCGAGGCCGTAAAGGCGCACGACTACGCGCGTGCCGAGGCGCTGCTGGCCGGAGAGATCGAGCGTAACCCCAAATCGCCGGCGCTGCTGACCACGGTGGGCGGCATCTTCTTCCTGGATGGCAAGTACCTGAATTGTGCCGTGGCCCTGAAAAAGGCCGAGGCGATTGCGCCGCTCGCCGACCGCGACCGGTTCACTTTGGCGTTGAGTTACATCACCATGAACCACCGGGATTGGGCGCGCCCGGAACTGGAACGGCTGGCGCATTCGGATCCGCGCAACCCCCTCTATCCCTACTGGCTCGGACGTATCGACTACGACAGCATGCAGTTCAAGGCCGCCGAAGCCAACCTGCAAAAGGCCTTGAGGCTCAGCCCCACGTTTATGAAGGCTTACGACAACCTGGGGCTTACCTACGAGGCCTTGGGGCAATACGACGACGCCATTCGCATCTACCAGCAAGCCATCCTCATGAACCGCTCCGCGCGCCTTCCCTCCCCTTGGCCGCCCTTGAACCTGGGCACGCTGCTCGTGAAACTCGGAAGACTGGGCGAAGCCGAAACCTACTTGCAGGAGTCTCTGAAGTACGATCCCCGCTTCCCGAAAGCGCACTACCAGATGGGCCTGCTGCTGGAGAAAGAGAAGAAGGACGACGCAGCCTGCCAGGAACTCCTCGAGGCGGTGCGCAACGATCCGTCTTACCCCGAGCCCCACTATCTCCTCGGCCGCATCTACACGCGCCGGGGCGATAAGCCCAGGGCCGACACCGAGTGGCAGACTTTTCAGAAACTGAAACAGGATAGCCCCCAGGAACGCCCCCACTAGTGTGGCTGCCCATGATGGGCAGAAACTCGATGAGGAGAACCCATCATCCAAACTGTCATCCTGAGCAGCAGCGAAGGATCTGCATGGGTTTTCAGTAACCAAGACAAATGCAGATCCTTCGTCCCGAAAGAACCGGGACTCAGGATGACAGTGTGAGGGGTTTTTCCGCAGCCTCTAAAGCCCCGCCCTTCCAATCCCGTGGTGAGAAATCCGCGCTACAACAAATTGATGCATGCCGCATAAGTAATCCTATTTGCCGAACGCAACACCAGTCCGAGTTTTTTGCGATGGACTGCAAGGACGGGGCCCAGGGAATTCCGTAACCAGGCGGGCGAGCCTCGAACTGAAAACGTTTCGTTTTCTCCCCTTGCAGCCGAATCGAAAATCGGCGGACTTCTCCTTGACAAGCATTTCTTCGGCGCGTAGAGTCCGTGCATAGTCTCGTAGTCGAGGTGGTCCGGCAGTTGCATCTTCTATATCGCACGACTAGTCCGCGCCTGACATCGGTCATCAGCCCGGGGGGAGACGTGAATCGCGGCGTTCCTGACAACTTAAAGAGTTTCGGCTAGCTTTGTCTTGCCTTGCTGGTATTTGTTTCTTGCGTCGGCTGAAGGGTCAAAGGAGGCTGAAATGAAAAAGGGGCATTCGACGGCCTTTTGGGTTACGTGTTTCTTCGCTCTGCTCGTTCCTGGCCTGGCCAAAGGGCAGAGTACAAACGCCACGCTTAGCGGGACAGTAGTCGACCCGACGGGGGCGGCAGTTCCGAACGTGCAATTGACGCTCAATTCGGTGGCCTTGGGGACAGTTACCAAGATCACCTCCGGTCCTGAGGGCCTTTATTCCTTTCCAAACCTGCGGCCTGGTATCTACGGGCTGAGGGTTCACGCACAGGGGTTCAAAGATTATGTGCAGACGGGCATCGAACTGACGATGAATGCCATGGCCCGTCAGGACGTGCACCTTCAGTTGGGTACAGCCGTCGAAACCGTGGAAGTAAGGGCGAATGCTTCTCCCCTCAACACGGACGATGCACAAGTCAAGGGAAGCGTTACGCCGGAGATTCTCAAAGACCTGCCGCTGGAAGTCTCCGGCACGATCCGCACCGCGGCCAATTTCGCTATCCTGATGCCCGGGGTGAGCACCGGCAGCGGCGGGAATGCCTTCGACGCGCGCATCAACGGCGGCTTGCAATCGGGCGACGAGGCGATCCTGGACGGGGTCAGTTTGCAGGAAGGACTGATGAGCCAGAGTGGCATGGTGGCTATCCAGACCGACTTCCCCACCTCTCCGGACATGGTCGGCGAGCTGAGCGTCCTGACCTCCACTTACGAGCCCCAGTACGGGTCCAGCCTTTCCGGGCAGATTATTCTGGAGACCAAGTCGGGCACGAATCAATACCATGGGGCCGCCTTCGAATATCTACGCAACACGGTGCTCAATGCGCGTCAGTTCGGTGTAGACCAGCGACCCGCCAACCTGCAAAACGAATTCGGCGGAACGTTTGGAGGACCCCTATGGATTCCCCACCTGTTCCCCAAAAGCCGCAAGACGTTCTTCTACCTGGACCTGGAGGGCTACCGCACGGGTGGCGCGCTGGAGCGCCCCATCCTGAGCGTGCCCACTATGCAGGAACGGCAGGGGGACTTCAGCGACTGGGTGGACTCCGACGGCAATCTCATTCCCGTCTATGATCCAGACACGCTGCGGGCTAACCCCAACTTCGATCCCAACCAAAACGTGGGGGCCAGCAACCTGCCTTTCCTGCGCAATCAATTCATGGGTTGCAGCGGCGATACGCCGAACGTGATTTGCCCTCAGGACACGCGGCTGGTCAACTCGCTTGCGCCGGCCTGGTTCAAGTATCTGCCTCCACCGAACCGGTCGGGAATCCTCAACAACTATGTCGTCCCGAAACCCCGGCCCGAGGAATTGCTGTTCCATACCAACTACTTCGACCTGCGAATTGATCAGTACATCCGCAATTCGGATCACATCTCGGCGTCGATCTACTATCAGGGCGCGCACGCCAATACCGTATCCACCCTGCCGGTGGAAATCAGCAATGAGAACGACGCGGCTCCCGAGTATGCCTTCGTGGATCGGATGAACTGGGACCACACCTTCTCACCCACGCTGCTCAGCCACGCCGCCATCGGATATCACAACCGGGAGGAGGGCTATGGGGCCCTTAATTACAAGTACGCCAGCCTGTTTCCTGAAATTCCCGGCGTCGCCGGCCACAACTCTCCGCCGGTCGTAAGTCTCGGGGACTTTGTGGGCATGGGGGATAACTACGGTGGGCCGAACATAAAGAATGTAACAGCCCGTCCCGATTTCACCGGAAACGACTTGATTACCTGGGTCAGAAACAAGCACACCATTAAGTTCGGCGGAGAGTATCGCTGGCTGGCCGAAAACAACCGTGGCAATTACAACAGCTTTTGTTCGCAGGCCGGAAACTTCTCGTTCTCTTCCGGGGAGACGGGACTGGCGGGCATTATCAGTGGAAGCCCCATTGCGAGCTTCCTGCTCGGCCAGGTTGATTCCGGATGCGCCACCTTCTTCTCGGTAGCTTCCAATTATCCGCGCGCTGCGGCTTACATCCTGCACCTCGGGGACACCTGGAAGGCCACCTCGAAGCTGAGCATCAACTACGGGCTGCGTTGGGATACGTTTACGCCTGCCCAGGAGAAGCACGATCAGCAGTCGTTCCTCGACCCCAACCGGCCCAACCCGGGAGCCGGAGGGCGTCCCGGCAGTCTGGTCTTCGCCGGAACCGAGTGGGGGACGGCGAGCTTCGGCCGGCGCACTCCCGAACTGGTTTGGAAAAAGGGCTTTGTCCCACGGCTGGGAATTGCTTATTCGATGACGCCCAAGACCGTGGTGCGAACCGGCTACGGCATCTTCTATACTCAGATGTTCTACCCGGGCTGGGGCGGCGGCATCGCCCAGGATGGCTTCTTTGCTGTGCCCTCCTTCGGCAGCACGAACCAGGGGCTTACCGCAGCCTTCCTGCTTCAGGACGGTTTGCCCCAGAACTTTTCACGTCCACCGTTCATAGATCCAACGTATCTGAATGGCCAGGGCGGCCCCCTCTACCGCCCCTTTAATTCCAATCGCCGCCCGTATGCGCAACAGTGGAATCTGACGATCGAGCACCAATTCAACAACAACGCCTACTTCAACCTTGCCTACGTGGGGAACAAGGGAACTCGGCTGCCCTCCCAAACGGTTCCCATCAACGCCATTGACCCCAAGTACCTCTCGATGGGGCAGCAACTCAATGACGAGTTCGGGCCAAGCGACACGGAAGTAGACGGCGTACCTGCCCCCTACCCCGGCTGGGCCAGTCAAATGCAAGCTTGCGCGCCCAGCGTTGCTCAGGCCCTCGCGCCCTACCCCCAATATTGCAGCAACATCTTCGGCCTGACGGAAAATGCCGGCAACTCCACGTACCATGCTTTACAGGCCAAGCTCGAGAAGCGTTTCTCGCAGGGGCTTTGGGCGTTGACCTCCTATACGTGGTCCAAGACGATCGATAACACCGATAACACTCAAGTGACGGCTACACTCGGTGGCGTGCACGGAGTGATCAGCCCCTTCCAGCGGGAACGCAACAAAGCTCTCGCCGTGGACGATGTCCCGCAGGTTCTCTCACAGTCGCTGGTCTATGACCTTCCCTTCGGGAAGGGGAAACGTTGGGGGGCCCACCTACCCGGATTCGTCAACGACTTCCTGGGAGGGTGGTCCGTCAGCAGCGTCTTGCGAGTTTCTTCGGCAGTCCCCTTGTACTTCAGGTCCGGGTATTGCAATGTGCCCGGGGAGTTCGCGATGGCTTGCATCCCGGGCATCCTGCCGGGGGCCAACCCGTGGGCGCAAGATAAGGGCAGCTATGATCCTGGGAAAGTGGATTCGCAGGGCAATCCAATTCCCCTGTTTAACCAGAGCGCCTTCGAGGACTACAACAACTTCAACTTCTACGCGGGGGTGGGTCCGCGCGTTTCGAACCTGCGGGGCTTCGGTTACCACAACCACGATGTGGGATTCATCAAGGACATCAAACTCAAGGAGCAGTTGACCCTGCAGTTGCGGGCGGAGTTCTTCAACGTCTGGAACTGGCACACGTTTAACTGCAAGACCCAGTGCTTCGGGGGCGGAGCCTTTGACACCGGTGTAGGCGATACACTCTTCGGCCAATGGAATGGCTCCGTGACCGACCCGCGGAACGTGCAAATTGTAGGGAGACTTACTTTCTAGCTTTTCGCCTCTTCGACACCAACCCCGGCGCTATCCCAACGCAAGTTGGGATAGCGCCGGCCCCCCCCGGGAATTTCGGCCGCGCTAAGCTTGTGCCTGTCGCCCCCGCGCCAGCGGGGGCCCAGTCAGAACCTGGCTTCCCGCCTCTGCGGGATCCACGGTATTCCTGGTGGAGCCCGGACCGCCCCCCTTTCCGCGCGCCTTGACTTTCTCCCGCCGATTCTGCATTCTTCCCACCCTGACTCGTGAGAATCATCATCCTGCTCAATCCTGCTGCAAGGCATGGCCGAGCACGCCACTTGGTCAAACCCGCGCTCGAAGTCTTCCGCCGACAGGGCGTCCAGTTCGAGGTCCGCGAGAGTCTGAACGCGCAGCACTTGACGGAGCTGGCGCGGCAGGCCCAGGAGGAGAAGCCCGACCTGATCGTTTCCGCCGGCGGGGACGGAACGCATCACTACGTCATCAACGGACTGTTCGGGTCGGAGATTCCGCTTGGATTATTGCCGGTCGGCAGGGGAAACGATTTCCCTAGGGGTGTGGGCATACCCACGGACCCGCGCGCCGCGGCTGAGACCCTGCTGAATGGTCGAATCCGTGAAGTTGATCTCGCCCGCGTCGGGCCGCTGGTTTACGCTTGCGTGGGGGGAGCTGGCTTCGACTCGATCGTCAACCGTTACACGAACGAGCGAGTCCGTTGGCTGAGCGGCTCACCTGCCTATGTCTGGTCGCTCCTGTGTTGCCTGAAAGAATACCGGCCGCGGCCTCTCGAAATCACTGCCGATGCAGCGTCTTTCTCCGAAGAAGTCTTGTTCGTGGTGGTGGGGAACAACTGCTCCTATGCGGGGGGCATCAAGATAGCGCCACACGCCCGGCTCGATGACGGACTCCTGGATGTCTGCATCATCCCCTATCTGGGCCGCCTCGAACTCCTCCGCTGGATCCCGCGCGCCTACCGTGGTGAACATCTGCGCCACCCGCGAATCAAGTACTTCCAGGCGCACAAAATCACCTTGCGCTCGTCCTCACCCATGGAATTGTTCGGTGATGGAGAATTTCTGCAGGAATTACCTGCCACGATTGAAGTGGTACCCCACGCCCTGCGCGTGATGGCTCCTCGCTAATAGCCAACCCGAATTTCTCATTACGGAGGGGTTGGGATCTCTCGCGGTTATGCTTGACCCCTCGAAGCCCCCGCCGCTCGTTCTGCGCGGCAGGCTGGATTTCAGCGGCTGAGGGCAGAGGTGAGGTCGGAGATCAGGTCCTCGACGTCTTCAATCCCGACAGAAACCCGGATCAGGTCCGGGGTGATTCCCATCTGCGCGAGCGTGGCGGGATCGACAGAGGCATGTGTCATCGTGACCGGATGTTCAATCAATGACTCCACCCCGCCCAAGGACTCTGCCAGCGTAAAGACGCGAAGCCCCTCGAGCATCCGGAATACGGCCTCCTGGCCGCCCCGCAGGCGGAACGAGAAGGTACCCCCAAACCCGCTCATCTGCTTCTTGGCCAGGTCATGCTGCGGGTGTGATTCCAGGCCCGGATGCAGTACCTGCGCAACCTGGGGTTGCCGTTCGAGCCAGCGCGCAATCATCAAGGCATTGCGGTTGTGCTCCTCCATGCGCAGGGCCAGAGTCTTGATTCCGCGCAGCACCAGAAAACAGTCTTGCGGGCCGGCGCAGGTACCCATGGCATTTTGCAGGAACCCGATTTTCTCTGCGAGTTTCGGGTCATTGACCACTGCTGCCCCGCCGACCACGTCGGAGTGGCCGTTAATGTATTTGGTCGTGGAGTGAACGACGATGTCGATGCCGAAATCGAGCGGACGCTGAAAATACGGGGAGCTGAACGTGTTGTCGCAAATCGTGAGCGCGCCATAGCGGTGCGCGAGGTCAGCCACGGGCCGGAGGTCCACCAGGTTCATCAGCGGATTGGTCGGTGATTCGATCCATACAGCCTTGGCGCCGCCCCCCAACGCCTGCTCCGTCGCGGCGAGGTCCCGAAGATCCACGTAGACGGCCGCAATCCCCTTGTTCTGAAGGACCGTCTGGAATAATCGGTAAGTTCCACCATAAAGGTCGCTATGAACGATGATCCGGTCACCGGTCTGGAACATCATGAGCACGGTCGTTTCGGCAGCCATGCCCGTAGCGAACGCAAAGCCGCAGGTCCCGCCTTCGAGTGAGGCTAGACACGTCTCCAGCGCTTTCCTGGTGGGATTTCCGCTGCGAGAATAATCATACGGACCGGCCTGATTGACTCCGCGGAAGGCGAACGTGGACGTTTGATAGATCGGCGTCATGACTGCGCCGATGTGTTCGGCGGGATTATGGCCAGAGTGAATGGCGATGGTCTTGAATTTCATCAGCTTCGTTTGAACTCCTTCTTCAGGCAATCCTGGGGCCCCGGAGCATGCCCCGGAATCTGACCAGCTCACGGCTTCAGCGATCGTTCCCTTCCCGGGGATGGTTCTCTCGGTCAGGACCGGGAACACCCCGAACGCCGCCAGGGTCCTCCTCGCAGGTTTGATCAGTGTTTCAGCCCGGAAATGGTGAAGTTGATGACAGGATGCGGGCGCGTATCCATCGAGCTGACCTGGCGGGTCTCCGAGGAAGCCCCTTTGAACGTCGCCTTAATTTTGTAATCGTGCGAAGGCAGGAGGTCGGAAAGATGGTATTGCCCCTCTTCCTGGGAGTAAATCGCCACGACCTTGCCGGTCTGGACATCGGTCAGTTCAATCGTCGCACCTTCAATCCCGTTTTCGGCCTCGTCAAGCACCACGCCCGAGACGGTTCGCGACGCGGGCTTCTTCTCTTTCGCAAGTCCAGTCGCGAAGCCGAAAACGAGCACCCCGGCCAGGAGCAGGACCGTGAGCGCGACCAACTTCGGCCCTGGGCGGCGAGATGCAGGCCTTATCGGCTCCGGGCCGAACCAAACACCTGTATTTGAAATGTTCGAATCCACTTTACCAGGCCTCTTCTTCCTCTTCCGCGTCTCCGCTGGAGATGATGTCGAGTTGCACCGGGTTGGTGTTTACCACTTCAAGCTCCGCTCCGCAGTCGGGGCAATCCAACTTGGCGCCTTCTTCAACATCGTCTTCGACTTCAATCACTGCCTCGCATTCCGGGCAATGAGCCATGAAGCACCCCCCAGGGAAACTCCACTTCCCCCATACGAAAGTCTAGTCATTTACCCAGATGATGTCCAGCGACAACCGTGCCTGCGGAGAGGTATGGGATGAGCAGGGCATCGCCGTTGCGCTGACCTTCAGAGTGTGTTTCAAAACTCGCAAAACGCGGTGTCGAGAAAGAATAATCGAATACTCATGCTGTGCAGTGTCGTTCCCGCGCAGGCGGGAATCCAGCAGGTTCGGGCGGCGCTTCCCAGACCCCCACTGCGTCATTCCCGCGCAGGCGGGAATCCAGCGTAGGGGCAATTCATGAATTGCCTCTACGCAACCAGCTTGGGCAGTGCCTCGCCCCTAGACCGCCTATGGCTTTCCATTTTCCTTTCCGACTGGCTCTTCCCAATCCTGCCTGCGCGGGGGTACCCTTAAATCTTCCCCGGGCAGTTCAGGGAATCAGCTATCGCGAGGTGCACCATGGGAAACGACTACCGATTCGCCACGCTGGCCGTACATGCCGGTGAAGGTCCTTGCCCGCTTACAGGAGCCGTGGATACGCCCATTTACCAATCCACCACCTTCGCAGCCGTGGATTCCGATGAAATGGCCGCGTTGTACTCCGGCGAGAAGCCTGGGTACATGTACACCCGCTACGGGAATCCCACGGTGCACGCCTTCGAGGAGAAAGTCGCAGCGCTGGAAGGTGGCGAAGCAGCGCAGGCATTCGCCACGGGCATGGCGGCCGTCTCTTCCGCCTTATTGGGATACGTCAAGGCCGGCGACCACGTGGTAGCGGCGCGCTCCCTCTATGGCGCGGCCTATAACTTCCTCAACCGGCAGCTTCCAGCCATGGGAGCCTCCACCACCTTCGTTCAATCTCTGCGCGCTGAGGATTTCGAAAAGGCCATTCAACCCAACACGCGCCTGGTTTACTTTGAGTCGCCCAGCAACCCCATCCTGGAGATCCTCGATATTGCCGCGCTGGCCCGGATCGCCCGCGCCCACGGCATCCCTTCCATGATCGACAACACCTTCGCCTCGCCGGCTCTGCAGCAACCCCTGAGTTTAGGTGTCACCGTTGTGGTCCACTCCGCGACCAAGTACCTGTGCGGGCACGGCGACGCCATGGGCGGGGCCGTGGTCGGCCCCCAGGACTACATCAGCCACCTCAACCGCGACGTTCTCCGCAACTTCGGCGGGGTCATGAGCCCGTTCAATGCCTGGCTCATGCTGCGAGGCATGCGCACTCTTCATTTGCGCATGGCGGCGCACTGCGCCAACGCCCAGAGGGTCGCGGAGTTCCTGGCCCAGCACGCCAAGGTGGAGCACGTCAACTACCCGGGCCTGCCGAACCATCCCGGCCACGATCTGGCCAAACGGCAGATGAAGGGGTTTGGGGCCATGATGAGCTTTACGGTCAAGGGAGGGTACCAGGGCGGGAAGCAGGTCATGGATCGCGTCAAGATCTTTGCCCGCGCCGCCAGCCTGGGCGATACGCGCTCGCTGATTGTGCACTCCGCCTCGACCAGCCATCGCGCCGTCCCACGCGAACAGCGGGAGGCTATTGGCATCACGGATGCCTTGGTGCGCCTCTCGGTGGGAGTTGAAGCCGTGGAAGACCTGATCCAGGACCTCGCTCAGGCCCTCACCTAAGAGAATTGTTGTGCCTGCATCCCCGCAATGGCGAGGGGTGACTCATTCTGACCCGGAACGGTCTCAGCTTTGATCCCCCCAAGGGGATCATTGCCCGCACGGCTCACTTCCCAGGTGCACTTTCTCGTGCCGGCGCAAGCTTACCTTCCCGCCATCAACTTCTCGATTTCTGGCGCCGTGCGCGGCAGGCGGCGGGTCAGGATTTCGTTCCCGTCCTGGGTAATAAGGATATCGTCTTCGATGCGGACGCCGAGCTTCTCTTCCGGCAGGTAAACCCCCGGTTCGATGGTGATCACCATGCCGGGTTCGAGCGGTCGGCTGTAATCGACCGGATCGTGAACGTTGAGGCCGATGGGGTGGCCCAATCCATGGATAAAGTACTGGCCGAGCGGCTGGCCGTGCAAATCCTTCCCGTGCGTATTGATGTACTCGAAGGCGATCTCGTACAAACTCTTGGCGCTACCGCGGGGCACGGACACGCCGGGTTTGGCGGCGGCGATGGCGGCGTTCTGCGCACCCAGGACGACTTCGTAGATCTCGCGTTGCCGCGGCGTGAAGTGGCCGTTCACGGGCACGGTGCGCGTGATGTCACTGGCGTAGCCGCTATAGGAGCCCGCGACGTCCATCACCACCACGTCGCCGTCCTGCATCTGGTTCCAGTCCTGATCGTAGTGGAGAACCGTGGAGAAGAATCCTGAGCCCACGATGGGCGGATAAGCCGGCCACTCGCAGCCCCGCCGCTCGAATTCATACTTCATGAGGGCAGCGATTTCGTACTCCCACATGCCGGGTTTCATGGCTTTCAGGGCGGCCAGGTGTGCCTCAACCGAAGCCTCCGCGGCCTTGCGAATCAAGGCGATCTCTCCCGGGGTCTTCACCATGCGCAGGCGGAGCAGCTCCGGGCGCAGGTCGGCGAGCACGGCGAGCGGCGCCAGCTTGCGAATTTTCCCCAGCATCTCCGCCTGGAAATAGTCTTCGCCGCTCTCCGGCTGCGGCGTCAGCTCCGTATAAATCTTGGAGAAGCCCTTGAGCGACTCCTCGAGGTCAGAGGGGAAAAGGGATGTCCTACGAACCGCGGCAAAACCGGTGCGGGCGGGAGCTTCGGCGTCGTCCGCGCCCAGCTTGGGGCCCGTCCATTTTTCCTGGCGGGTATCGTGCGGCGGGATATAAAGAACCTCTTTCTCAAGCTCAGCGGCTGCCCCGGCCTGGCGCGCCTTCGGCACGAGCAGCATCATGGCTTCCGGCTCGTTCCAGCCCGTGAGGTAGTAGAACTCCTCGTTCTGGCGGAAAGACGTGACGCTGGCCGCCACATCAGCCTCGCGATAGCCGAAGAGCACGACCACGCCATCGCCGCCTGTGTCGCGAACCAGGCGCGCGCGGCGCTCGTGGAAGACCGCGGCTGGCTCACGCTCCCAGCCGTAAGCGGCCCGCGCCGCCCCCAGGATGGCCGCCAAAGTCAGTGCCGCCGAAACAAAAACCACCTTGCGTTCGAGCCTTCGTTGCATCGAAATCCCCTCCGGAGATAAGCGTACAGCATAACGCCTGGGTCAAGTGCAGCGAAATCATAACCGCGGCCCGGTACTTGTGTCATTTGCGAGACACGGGTACTCCCAGGTGCAGTCATTCCCGCGAAAGCGGGAATCTATTCCGCAAGCCATTGGCAATGCGCCGCCGACGAACTGGATTCCCGCTTTCGCGGGAATGACCACTGTTTCGAACGGGATCCCATTCCAAATGACACCAGCACCCGCAGCCCGCTGCCGGTAAGGACGCCGGCATTACAAAATCCGCGATATCAGCAATTCTGAATTGGAAATGAACATGCCGGCAGGTTACGTGGCGTGCTCCACGGCGCGGGGCCGAAAGAGTGCTGGCAGCACGTTCGCGAGCCGTCGCAGCGGCGTCTGGAACAGGGACATTGTCCCCATGTAGGAATAGCCCATGAAGAAGAGCAGCAGGAACGGCGTGGTCAGATAGTTCTCCATGCTGAATGAATAGACAATGGTGAAGGCGAAGTAGGCGGCGAGCGAGAGTTCGACGATCGGGATCCAGCCGGCGCGGCGGCGCACGTATTTCTTGCGCTCCCAGCCCCCTTCGCTCGCTTCCAGGTGGTATTTGGCGGTGCGCACAAATTCCGACTGATGGCCGAGGAGCGCCTCGATCACGGCCTTGGCGTTAGTGACGGCCAGGCCGATCCCCGTCGCCATGATGAAAGGCATGTACTTGATACGGCTGAGCCATTGGCGCGGATAAAGCTCGCGCTGCGCCACCATGTAAAAGCTCGAAATCGAGCAGGTGGAGGCGAGGAAAAGCGGCAGATCCAGGTAGAGCATCTGGAACCAGCCCTGGTAGAAGCGCACGATCATAGCCGGGAGCAGGATCACCGAAAAAACGATCATCAGCGGATAGGCGATGTTCGCCGTCAGGTGGAAGGTGGCCTCGATTTTGATCTTGAGCGGCTGGTCGCTGCGCCAGATTACGGGAAGCAGCTTCTTCGCCACCTGGATGAGCCCCTTGGCCCAGCGCGCCTGCTGCGTCTTGAAGGAATTCATCTCGACGGGCAGCTCCGAGGGGCAGACGATGTTGGGATCATAGACGAACTTCCAGCCCTTGAGCTGCGCGCGATAACTCAAATCGGTGTCTTCGGTCAGCGTGTCGTGCTGCCAGCCGCCCGCGTCGTCGATGGCCGTGCGCCGCCACATGCCGGCGGTGCCATTGAAGTTAAAGAAGCGGCCCGAAAAGTTGCGGGCGCCGTGCTCGATCACGAAGTGGCCGTCCAGCAGAATGGCTTCGACTTCCGCCAGGTTCGAATAGTGGCGGTTGATCCACGTCCAGCGGCCCTGCACCACCGCCACCTGGGGATCGGTGAAATAGTGAACCATTTCACGCAAAATCGTGGGCGGCGGCACGAAGTCCGCATCGAAGATGGCGATGAATTCGCCTCTGGCGCTCTCCATGCCCTCGGCAAGCGCGCCGGCTTTGTAACCCTCGCGGTTGTCCCGATGATGGTAACTGATGGGGTGACCGGCGCTCGCGTACTCACTCACCAGACGCGAGGAGACAATGCGGGTCTCGTCGATCGAGTCGTCGAGCACCTGGATATCCAGCAACTCGCGCGGGTAGTCGATGCGGGTAACGGCCTCGAGCAGGCGTTCCACCACATAGCGCTCGTTGAAAATCGGGAGCTGGATGGTGACACGCGGCAATTCTCGGAACTGCTGCCCCGGCTTCGGCGCCTTGCCGCGGCTCTTCATGTACAGATAGACGAGATAGTAGCGATGCATGCCGTAGATCGAAAGAATAATCAGAATCGTGAAGTAGGGAATCAGTATCGAGAGGTCGAAAGCGTTAGGTTGGTAGATGCCTCGGAACGGATCTTTGTGGAAGACTTTGTAAAAATACTTCACCACCGGGTTCGCGGGGGCGACCAGGATGGCGAAAAGCAGATGATGCATAATAATCGTCGCGACCTTTTTGAGAACAGTCCCCTAGATTATACACCGCAAACCGGCCCAGGGGAAACTGTGCGTCCAGGTAGCGGTACAGTTTGAATTCTTGGATACCGTCCCTACAGGCTCAAGCCTTCCAACGCTTGACGTGCTACGCTGTACGTAGTATGCTTCGAGAGTGATCCGGAGCTTTCGCTCGAAGCAGACGGAAGAGCTTTTCCATTACCATCACACCCAGCGGTTCCGGGCCTTTGAGCGGGTCGCGTTGCGCAAACTGCTCCAGCTTCACGCTGCCACGGAGTTAATGGTTCTGGCGTCTCCTCCCGGGAATCACCTGGAGGCGTTACGGGGCGCCCGGGTGGGACAGCATTCGATTCGCATCAACGACCGGTGGCGGATCTGCTTCGTCTGGCGCCAGGGTCATGCCTACGAAGTGGAGATTGTGGATTACCACTGAGGAGAATTTGCCATGCGCAAGCCGCAGACTTTGATGCCGCCTGTCCATCCGGGCGAGATCCTGCGCGAGGATTTCATGAAGCCGCTCGCCCTCTCGATCAACAGGCTGGCGCTCGACCTGCACGTGCCGGCGACCCGCATCGGCGAAATTGTGCACGAGCGCCGCCGCATCACCGCCGACACAGCCTTGCGCCTGGCGCGCTACTTCCACACCAATCCCGAGTTCTGGCTCAATCTGCAAAACTTCTTCGACCTCGAAATCGAGAGACGCTCGGGCGCGACGGTCGAAATCGAGC
>Ga0187877_1000515_pt1 | contig 48183 bp, 42 predicted proteins | sample June2016WEW_17_1_3_FD_132430 | JGI IMG/M metagenome (GOLD analysis project Ga0187877, IMG submission 132430) | Peatland microbial communities from SPRUCE experiment site at the Marcell Experimental Forest, Minnesota, USA - June2016WEW_17_100 | ecosystem: Environmental > Terrestrial > Soil >...
AGGCGGCTCAAAGGCTTCCGGCGCATCTTTTCCCGATTTGAAAAACTCGACGTCGTATTCCTCGCCTTCATCAACTTCGCCTTAATCGTCGAGGCATTGAGGGTAGTGTGAACACGCCCTAGTTGTAATGAATCCACCGTTTACAAGATCCACAGGTCAAGAAGGGAAAAAGAAGGGCGTTCCCAACCCAATGTTCGCCGCATTTAAGGCTACAAAAGCCGACCAACGTTTGATGGCGAAGGCAACAAAAACACTCACCAAAGGGACGAGTTATCACGGTAATGCCGGAGAAGCCTCAATCTTTCTCGTGCTCGCTGACCGAAAGCTCAAGGAGGGCGGCGTACTCGCAATTGTGATGCCGCTCAGCCTACTTTCCGGAGAGGCGTGGACCCGATCGCGAGCCATGCTGGCGTGGAAGTATATCGATATCATCGTGCTTACGATTGCGGGTGCAAATAGCGATGAGATGTCCTTTTCCGCGGATACGGGCATGGGAGAGTGCTTACTAGTCGCCCGCAAAGCTCAAATCGGCAGCTTGGTTGGTAAAGAAATCAAGCCAGCAAGTGATAGGGCAACATTTGTCGTACTCAACGAACGCCCTGCTTCCCAGTTGCTCGGTGCTACCGCTGCGCGGCAAATCTCACTTCTTATAGAGACTGGGAATCTGCGAAGGATCGAAGATGGACCAGTGGGAGGCACCCCCGTGTACTTCGGAGATGAAGTCATAGGCCAGGCACTCAATGCTCCTGTGACTCTTTCAGGGGCATGGAATCCAACTCGCGTTTCTGACCTGAGTTTGGCACAGTCCGCTTACCAGCTTGGTCACAAAGGAATAGTCTGGCTCCCTTCAATGGGGAAAGGAACCGCAGTACAGTTGCCGATTACGTCGGTCGGAAAGATTGCCAAAGTAGGCCCCTACCATGCAGACATTGACGGCTTAACACAGACGAAATCGATCCGCGGGCCATTTGCGCGCGTTGCCTTGGCGGCAAATCATGTGCCTACTTATCCGATCCTCTGGGAGCATGATGCAAACCGCGAGCGGAGTATTTCGTTCGAGGCAGACTTTGAAGGTGTTCCAAGAAAGGGTAAGGATGCATTCGAGCAGGAACAAGTCGATTACAAGACTTCGGCCGTTTGGCATTCAGCAAGTCACTGCCATTTCAATCAGAACTTCCAATTCAACAGTCAGTCAACTGCCATGCAGTACACCGAGCACCTGACGATAGGCGGCCGAGCGTGGCCATCGTTGAAACTTGCATCGGCCAAACAGGAGAAGGCTCTCGTTGTTTGGGCGAATACATCTCTTGGCATCCTAGTTCATTGGTACCATTCCAATAAGCAGCAGTCTGGCCGTGGGAATATAGTTCCAACGTCTATCATCAATCTGCCGGTCTTGGATGTAGCTGAACTATCCGAGGACCAGTTGAAGTTCGCAGCAAAGATTTTCGACGACTTCAAGAAGCGGCCTTTGCGCCCGATCAATGAAATCGACGAAGACATAGCGCGGGCGGAACTCGACACCAGGTTCTGTGATGAGGTCCTTGGAGTATCCAAGTCAATTACTTATCCTGAAGGACCGCTTGCGCTACTTCGTAACAAGCTAGCCAAGGAACCTTCAATCAGAGGTGGGAAAGATCCAGCCGACGATAGTGTGGACCTGGAAGATGACGGCAGCACTCCGGATGACACTGACGTAGAATGAGGGGTGCCTCCGTCTTTCCAACTGGCACCAGCCCGATGCGCACCTCGGTCTGCTGGGTGAGCCCGAACCTGCCGTGAGCCCATTGTAGGGTCCCGCTTTTGGAACCTGGGAAACCACAATCATCCCGTCCGCTCATTGCCGAAAATAACCCACAACCGGCGCACAATCAAGGAATCGGGAAAGCGTAGCTTTACCGAACCCCTATTCCCTATTCCCTATTCCCTATTCCCAACCACCCCAATGCGGTTTGCAGAATATATGCCCGCGGAAGCGCACAATCATTTCATAACACCGTCCACAACCGAGGGATACCTGCAACTGCCCATAACTTCTTTGTTATCAAGAATCTGCAAATAACTTCAATAAAATGAAGAATTTGCAGCGCATCCCATGCTCTATCCCACTGAAAACAAGGAATTTATTTGCAGAAATAGGGTGGGGGTAGGGGGTTGGAAAGGAAGGAAATATCACACGAGTGCCGACCCATCATGCCCAACAGAGCCGGGTGCCCCACCCTCGCGACGTTTTTGTTTTTGTCGCTAGGGTGGGATCTAAGTACCCCACCTCCCCTATAAACACGAAAATATCGACTGTGAAACTGTAAAGCCACCTAAACTAAGCAGATTCAACTATTTACCTCACACGACAGCGAAGATTTACAGCTTAAGTATCCCAGTAAAAATCTCCTATCCTATATAGAATCAGCTAGTTACAGAAACCTGCCGAGAGCGTCACAGCACTTGCGAAACTGTGAACGTGTTGCCTAGATATAGTCGCGGAAGAGTTCTGCGGAGGGCGCGGGAATAACGGCCCGTCCGACCAGCATGCCATCTTCAGCGGCCACTTTGGAGCCGGCGGCAACTGCTGCCTGGACGCTGGATACGTCGCCGGCCATGAGCACGAAACCCTTGCCGCCCAGAGCCATGGCCAGGTGAACGCGGAGCAGGGTTACGTTGGCGGATTTGACGCAGGCGTCGGCGACCTCGATGATGCTGGCGGCGGAGAAGGTCTCGATGACGCCGATGGAACGCAACTGTTGGGGATCGATATCGACGGCGTTGGAGATGGCCGCCAGAACCGATGGGTGCACGCGCGCGATCTGCCGCCTCTCAATGAGCGACGGCCCCGCGGCCACTCCGCCGGCCTGGACCGCGGCGGCGACAGAGGCGACGTCGCCGGCCACCACGATGAGGAATTTTCCCGAGCAGATGCTGCGGGCCAGGAGCAGTTGAACGGATGCGGCCTTCAGCATGACATCTTCGACCGCGTAACCGGTGGCCACGCTGGATAGCTCGATAAGTCCGATAGAGACGATTTCAGCCACGAATGAACTCCTTCACTCCTTCACTTCTTCACTATTCACTACATCACTCATTCACTTCTTCACGCTTCAATGAGCACCGCTTCATTCGTTACCGTGACCACGCCGTCGATGCTGGCATGGATTCTGGCGCCGAGTTTGCCTTGCTGCGGCACAGCCAGCAGATCGCCCGCCCGAACCCGGTCGCCGCATTTGACCACGGGAACTGCGGGAAGGCCGGCGTGCTGCTTGAGGGGCAGGTTGACCTTGCGGGGTGAAAAGCTGTGCTCGTGGAGCGGTCCCACATTATTGAACTCGCCCAGGCCCAGCCTGGCGATCAAGCGGCGCATGGGGACGCGGCGGAATTCGGCCAGGGGATGAGGCGTGATGGATTCGGGTGTGCCTTTGAAGGTGAGGTCGCGCTCCCGGGCCAGCGGCTTGTTCTGCACGCAGACGGTCTTGGGATCGAGATCCTCCGGACAGGCGTACATGGTGCAGAGATTGCATTCGCAGCAATAGAGCGTGGCGGCCATGGCGTCGTCGCCCAGGGCGAAGCCGAGCGATTGCATGGCGCGATGGGGCTGGATGGGATGGCCGAGCAGAAAGCGGGGACAGAATTCGGTGCAGAAGCGGCACTGATCGCAGGCCGAACGGCCGACCTTCGCCACGTGGAGCCAGGGGGCGTTGTGGCGCTGGATGAGGCTGTGCGAGGTGGGCAGCACGACGATGCCGCCGGTGGTCTTGAGCACGGGTTCTTCGAGACTTGCGGCGGGCCTCGCCATCATTACGCCGCCCAGTAACACGCCGAAGTCGGCTACGGTGGGCCCGCCGGCGACTTCGATGACTTCGCCGATGCTGATGCCCACGGGGACGCGCAGCGTGACGGGCCTTTCGACGGCTCCGGCCACGGTGAGGTATTTGTGCGTGACCGGCCGGTCAAGGCCGATATTGATGAGGGTTTCAACGTTGGAGACGACTGCGTCCACATCCTTGGGAAGGCCGCCGGGGGGAATGACGCGGCCGGTGACCATGTGGACGAGGATGAACTCATCGCCTGCCGGGTAGGTATCCGGCAGAGGCACTATGCGGACGCCGGGAGGGGCCTGCTGCTCCAGGGCCTCGATGATCTCGTGATACTTTTCCTTGATTCCGATGACGCCTTCGGGGGCGCCGACCAGCTCCATGGCTACCCTCATGCCGCGCAGGAAGGGCTCGGAGCAGTGCTGGAGCAGTTCCTTGTCCTTGTGCAGCAGGGGTTCGCATTCGGCTGCGTTGGCGATGACCAGCGAGACCCTGGTTCTGAACTTCACAGCCGCAGGGAAGCCGGCACCCCCGGCGCCTACGATGCCGAGTTCCTCAAGACGATCAGCCGACGGGGCTTTTGACTCACCACCCCCCGTCTCAACTCGCGACCATTCAGGATTAGCCGTCATTTAGGGTCAGCCTCAGAATCCGCCAAAATAATGATTGACTCTGACAGATAATGTATTATATCATTCAACTTCAGTCAAGAACTGTCAACAATGAAATGCTTGATTCCCAATATCGGTAGCACTTCGTTCAAGTACCGGGTACTGAGTATGCCGGAAGAGGCGGTTTTGGCGGAAGGGCGCGTGGAGCGGATCGGGCAGCCGGGCGGCGAGTGTGCGGATTACCTATCCGCTATTCGAAAGTGCCTGGGGGCGATTGCGGGCGAAGGCAAGGCTCTCAGGAATCTGTCGGAGATTGACGCGGTGGGGTTCAAGGTGGTCCATGCGGGGCCGCTGAGCGAACCACAGTTGATCGGCGACGAGCTGCTGGCCGCCATGGAGGAGTTCTCGTTTCTTGCGCCGGCCCACAATCCTGCTTACATCGCGGCAATTCAGGCTTTTCGCCAGGAACTTCCGGGAGTGCCGCTGGTGGCGGTGATCGAGACCGGCCCCTACAGGTTCATGGACGAAGCGGCAACTACCTACGCCGTGCCGTACGAGTGGCGGCGGGATTTCGGGATTCGCCGCTATGGATTCCACGGCGCCAGCCATCGCTCTGCCAGCGAGCGCACCCAGGCGCTGCTGGGCCGCACGAATCTGCGCCACATCTCCTGCCATCTTGGGGGCAGTTCCAGCGTAGCTGCCTTTCGCGACGGCCTGCCGGTTGGAACCAGTATGGGCGCTTCTCCGCAGTCGGGGCTGCCGCAGAATAACCGGGTGGGCGACATTGACGTCTTCGCGGTGCTGCACATGATGAAGAAACTGCGGCTGAATCCGGACGAGATGGCGGCGATACTCAGCAGCCGCTCGGGGCTGGCGGGGATCAGTGGAGGCAGCGGGGATCTTCGCGACCTGAGCCAGGCCGCCGTCGCGGGCGACAAGCGTGCTCAGCTCGCGCTCGACGTTTATGTGCTTGCGATTCGCCATTATGTGGGAGCGCTGATGCTCTCGCTGGGCGGAATCGATGCCATCACGTTTTCCGGCGGCATCGGGGAGAACAGCGCGGAGATTCGCAGCGCGGTACTGAAGGATCTGTCCGGCTTCGGAGTGGAATTGGACGAGGACAAGAACCGGACGATCAAAGGCGAGGGCGCGATCTCAACCGACAATTCGAAGGTGAAGGTTCTTGTGGTTCCGGCAAACGAAGAGATGATCGTGGCTCGGGAGACAGCGGCCGTTGTGGGCCGGACACAAGCCGCAAAACAGGCAATGGCGGGGCAGGCAAGGTAAGGAAAACCGGTCAGGATTTCTTATGGGAAGCTCAGCAGGGTTAAATTCGGCAGGTTCCATCGACAGATCGACGGTGGAGCAGATCGTGCGCCAGGTCGCACTGGAATACCTGGGCCGGGAGAAGAACGGGACGGCGCCGGTACTTACCGTGCAAGCGTCGTCGCGGCATATGCACGTTTGCCGCGAGGATATGGACGTGCTTTTCGGGCCGGGGACGGAACTGACGTATGACCGCGCGCTGTTCCAGGAAGGCAACTTTGCAGCCAAGGAAACGGTGACGATTGTGGGTCCGCGGAGCCGTTTGATTTCGAATTTGCGGATACTGGGGCCGATGCGCAAGCGGTCGCAGGTGGAGCTTGCCTTCACAGACGCCATCATGCTGGGTTTTGCTGATATTCCCGTGCGGCTCTCCGGCGACATCGCGGGCACACCGGGCGCGGTGATCATTGGGCCCAAGGGCGTGGTGGAACTGAAGGAAGGCGTGATTCGCGCCGCGATTCACGTGCATATGAACCCGGCGGAGGCAGCGCACTTCGGCGTGGCGAAGGGCGACCGGATGAAGCTGCGGATCGGTGGAACGGCGGGCGTGACCTTTGACAATGTCCACGTGCGCATCGACCCCACGGCGCGGCTCAACGTACACATGGACACCGATGAGGCGAACGCGTGCGGTTTGCATTTGAGCAAAGATTTTGAACTATTCAAGTAACCCAACGAATGAAGAGAGGAAGCGATGAAACAAGCGCTAGGAATGATTGAGACCAAAGGGCTGGTCGGGCTGTTTGAGGCGACCGACGCCATGCTCAAATCAGCAAATGTGACGTTCGCCGGCTGGCAGTCCGTAGGTTCGGGACTGGTGACCGCCTTCGTGGAAGGAGACGTGGCCGCGGTGAAAGCAGCCACCGACGCGGGCGCTGAAGCGGCAGCGCGGATAGGCGAGGTGATCAGCGTTCAGGTGATCAGCCGCCCCCACGACGAACTGCCGAGCTTTATACAACCGGACAAGAAGGCCGCAGCCCAGAAAGCCGCGAAGTAGGCGGAGGAGACCAGATGAGTGAAGCAATCGGATTGATTGAAACGAAGGGCCTCGTCGGACTCGTCGAGGCATGCGACGCGATGGTGAAAGCGGCCAGCGTGGAACTGGTAAAGACCGTGCAGATTGGCGGCGGGTACGTTACGGCAATCGTGCGCGGCGATGTGGGCAGCGTGCGGGCCGCGGTGGACGCGGGATCGGCTGCCGCAAAGGCGGTGGGCGAAGTGGTGTCGGCGCACGTGATTGCGCGCCCGCACGATGCGCTGGTGGACAGCATGTTGAAGTAACCAGGAACGAGGAGAAGGCAAATGGCCAATGAAGCGATTGGAATGATCGAAACCAAGGGCCTGGTGGCCCTGGTGCAGGCAACGGACGCGATGCTGAAGGCGGCCAGCGTGAAGTTTGTGGGCTGGAACAAGATCGGCGGCGGGCTGTGCTCGGTGTTTGTTCAGGGAGACGTGGGTTCGGTGCGCGCCGCGGTGGATGCCGGAGCCAGCGCTGCACGGGCAGCCGGCGAAGTGCAGAGCGTGCATGTGATTGCGCGGCCCCATGACAATCTGGGAACCGTGTTGCCGAAATAACCATAGACGGCAGAGGGATTTCTGCCGTGATCGACGAGGTGAGCCGGCATGTTTATAGCCAAAGTTATCGGTAATGTTGTTGCTACCCAGAAGTGCGAGAAGTTTCTGGGGATGAAGCTGCTTTTGATTCAGCCGTACATCAACAGGGACGGCAAGCTGCAGATTTCGGGCAGTTCCGTGGTTGCGGTGGACAGCGTTGGAGCGGGAGAGGGCGAGTGCGTGCTATTTACGCAGGGCAGCTCGGCGCGGCTGACGCCGACCACCAAGGATGCGCCGGTCGATGCTGTGATTGTCGGCATCGTGGATGCGGTCGAGGTTGAAGGCACAGTATTGGAGAAGCCATAAATGCCCATTCAGGCGGAGCTAGTTGAGGAGATCGCAAAAGAGGTTGTGGCCAGACTGCGCGTCCAGATGCAACAGCCGCAGCCGTCCGCCGCCCCCGCCAGGAACGGCGCCGCTCCACGGGACGGAGTTTTCGCGACCGTGGACGAGGCCGCCAACGCGGCGTACGAGGCACAGAAAAAGGTCGCGTCCATGAGCCTGGCCGAGCGCGGGCGCATGATCGAGATCATCTGCCGCATCTGCGAAGAGCGCCGTGAAGAACTGGGCCGCATGGAGCTGGAGGAGAGCAAAGTCGGCCGGCTGGATCACAAAATCCTGAAGCTGATGAACATGCGCCTGGTGCTGGGAACGGAAGCGATGCGCAGCGAGGCGCGCAGCGATCGCAACGGATTATGCATCATCGAGCGGGCGCCGTGGGGCGTGATCGGCATGATGCTGCCGGTAACCCACTCGGTGCCGACCATGGCTTCCAATGCCATCAACATTCTTGCCGCCGGCAATACCGCGGTCTTCGGGCCGCACCCATCGGCGGCCAAGGTGGCGCAATACGCGCTGCAACTGTTCAACCGCGAGATCGAGCGCGAGTGCGGCGTTCGGAATGTGCTGACCACTATCCTTGAACCCAGCATCGAGGCCGCCGGGCTGATATTCAATCACCCGAAGATCGCGCTGCTGTGCGTTACCGGAGGCCCCGCGGTGGTGAAGGCGGCGAGCGAGTCCGGCAAGCGCGTGATTGCGGCGGGGCCCGGCAATCCTCCCGTCGTTGTGGATGAGACCGCCGATCTGGACCGGGCCGCGGTGTGCATCATCGAGGGCGCGGCGTTCGATAACAACCTGCTTTGCATCGGCGAAAAGGAAATATTCGTGGTCGCATCGGTCGCCAATGCCTTGAAGGATGCGATGCGGCGGGCGGGAGCGTTTGAGCTGGATGCGGCGGCGATCGAGAGGCTTACGCAGGCTGCGTTTACTTATGAAGGAGGCGGCAAGGGCTGCGGACGGGCGCACGTAAAGAAGGAATTTGTGGGCAAGGACGCGGCGGTGCTGGCCTCGGCGGCAGGCGTGCGCTTGCCGGCAAACAAGCAGCTCCTGTTTGGAGAGACGGACGAGGATCATCCCTTCGTGGTGGAAGAGCAGATGATGCCCTTCATTCCCATGGTGCGGGTGCGGGATGTGGATGCGGCGATAGCGGCGGCGATAAAGGCTGAGCACGGCTACCGGCACACGGCCATCATTCACACGCAAAACCTGGAGACCGCAACGCGCATGGCGCGCGCCCTGAATACCACTCTCTTCGTCCTCAACGCTCCGTCGTCTGCATCGTTAAGCCGTCCGGGGTACTTCAGCCACAGCATCGCGACTCCAACCGGCGAGGGAGTCACCACGCCGCTCACCTTCACGCGGGAGCGGCAGATGATCATCGGCAACGCATTGCGGATCATATAGTCATGTTTCTGGCGCGGATTGAGGGCACGGTAGTTGCGGTAGTGAAGCATCCGACTCTGGACGGATGCCGGTTTCTGCTCGCGCAACGGATGGAAGCCGACGGCAGCGCGGGATTGGAGCCGATGGTGGTGGTGGACTGGCTGGGCGCGGGAAACGGCTCCATGGTCATGGTCTCCACCGATGGCGATATTGCGCGGGAGAGGCTTGGCAACGACACGCCGGCTCGCATGGTTGTGGTGGGAATTGTGGATAGGGCGCAGGGGCAGGGAAGCTCGAAGCGGGGGGACGCATGAGACTGGGCATTGTGCGCGGACATGTGACTCTGAACCTGGCGGTTGAAGCGTTTCGAGCCAGGACGCTGGTGGTTTTGGAGCCGGTTACGATGGAGAACCTGCGCGCCGGCAATGGGCTGGGTGGAGGCAAGTCTCTGGTCGCCATTGATGCGCTGGGCGCAGCCAAAGGGCAGATGGTGGCGTTTACCGAAGGCCGGGAAGCGGCGAATCCGTTCTGGCCCGATGCCGTGCCGGTGGATGCGTATTGTTCGCTGATCGTGGATACAATCAGCATGGAGCCGCAGGCAGTTGCATAGGATTTGAGGTGCGGAAGTGAAGAACGAAGTGAAGAGCGTGGATATTTCCGGCCAGAAGGTGGTAACGATGCGCGATGCCCAGAGCGCCCTTGCGGCCGGCGCGCGCCGCGTACTGATCGGAGAGAACTGCATCGTGACGCCTTCGGCTCGCGACTTCCTGGCGCAGCACAATATTGCATTGGTGGCAAATGGGAACGGAAAGGCTCCAGCCGCCTATCAGGAATCTGCACCGGCGCCGGGATCAAGCGAGAAGGGCGGCAACCGCGGCGCTTCGCTGAACAGCGGAGCGGCGAATCAGCGCTTGTTTTGGACGCCTGAAGCCGAAGCGATCAAGAAGGAGATTTGCGCCGTGGGGCGTAAGCTGTGGATGCGTCAATTTGTCGACGGCAACGGGGGCAACATCTCTTACCGGATCGGGCCCAACGAAGTGATCTGCACGCCGACGCTGGTGAGCAAGTACGACCTGACGCCTGAAGACATGAGCATGGTCGATCTGGAAGGGAATCAGATCGCGGGAACCAAGGCGCGCACCAGTGAGATCCTGCTGCATCTTGAAGTCTACAAAGCGGTGCCGGAGGCGAAATCCTGCGTCCACTGCCATCCGCCGCATGCAACCGCCTACGCGATCACGGGGCGAGTGCCTCCGAACCTGGTCATCCCCGAGTTTGAAGTCTTCATCGGCAAGGTGGCGATCTCGCCCTACGAAACGCCGGGCACGGCTGCGTTTGCCCAGACCGTGCTGCCATTCGTCAAGGAACACAACACGGTGCTTCTGGCCAATCACGGCATCATTTGCTGGGCGGATACGGTAACGCACGCCGAGTGGTACGCCGAGGTGCTGGAGACCTACTGCTGGACGTTGATGCTGGCCGCGCAACTGGGCGCTCCGATCTCTTATATTTCAGAGCAGCAAGGCGCCGACCTGCTGGCTATCAAGAAGCGCCTCGGGCTGCCCGACGTTCGCTTCGATACTTCAAGGATGAAAGAGTGCCAACTGTCCGATCTTGAAGTGCCGGACTCAATCGCGCTGGTTCCAACGCCCTGCGACGGCAACACCGGCAAGCGCGCGGATACGGATCTGGAGATGCTGGTGAAGTCGGTAACGGATGCGGTGATGGGAACAATTGGGGCCAGGTGACAGTTCTTCGACGGGGAACGCCGCATTCTGCCAGATACAAAAGAGCCAACAGTTCGCGGCGCCAGGCTGGAACAAGATGAAGGCTACCGAGCGGCAACTTAGAATTCGTCAGATGCTGGAGTCCAGAGACTTCCTCGGCCTGGAGACTCTTTGCCGCGAGTTGGACGCTTCAGAGTCCAGCGTGCGCCGCGACCTGGACATCCTGGAAGATGAGAAAGTGCTGAAGCGCGTCTATGGAGGCGCCGTTCCCGTGCAGCCTCCGGAACTCAGCGCGTTCGACTATGCGAAAGAGAGCGCGCGGTTCAGCGACGAAAAGGGCCGTATTGCGCGGCTCGCGGCAGGTCTCATCGAAGATGGCCAGACGGTGATCCTGGATGGCGGCTCGACAGTAGCCGCCGTAGCCAGGGAGTTGGCCGCCAAGAGCCTGCACATCGTTACCAACTCGCTGCCCATTGCCGAAGGACTGGAATCGGTGCGCAATATCGAGTTGACTTTGACCGGCGGATATCTCGATCCGCGCCGCCGCGTCATGCTGGGGACATTCTGCGAGCAGATGCTAAGCGCAATTCGCGCCGATGCGGTGATCATGGGAATCGGCAGCATCTCCGAAGCCGGATTCAGCAATAACAATACGCTGGTTGTCGGCTCAGAGAAGAAGATGGTCGAGATTGCCGACAAAGTGATTATCGTTGCCGATCGCACCAAGTTTGGCCGTGGCGGAATGTTTCCGGTGGCCCCGCTCAACGCCGCCGATATCGTGGTTTCCGACCGGGAGCTCGCGCCAGGATATGTGGACTTGCTCCGCCGCAATGGAGTTGAGGTGCTTTTGGCATAACGTACTCGCCACGCGTCTTCCTGGCTCAAGCGAAACCACCGTAACCGCGCGTTAAAAACCTTATGCAGGGCGTTGATTTCTAACACTTTAGGATTATGGACTTGGGTACATACATCGTAGTATCGCTGTAAACCGATAGATGGCGCGAAGCGTTACCCCATCCCGAGGCAAACGGGAAGGTGCATGAACGAGCGGCTTCTATGGACGGGCCCGCCAGAGTGAGTTTCCTATAGGAACTATGCTCCTATAGGAACTCCGATCCTGCCGGACGCCTTCGTAATAGCAATCGAGCACCGAAGTACTTGCAAAACCTGAAAAAACAATTTGCCTGCCGAGCGCCATGTTATTGTGTGATGAGAATGGATACGCGCTCACATCGGACGAATGCTGAGCATGAAGGCACTCACCTACATTTGGAAGCTTAAAATTTTGTTTCGCTGCATTCACTTGGCTCAGTAAGGACAGTGCGCAAACCGGCCCCACCCAAGTGAGGATGGCGAAGCTTTGTTTGAAAATGGCGCACCAGGTCATCCTCTAGCGAGCTACCGCGTCCCTGAGCACTCGGCGGATATGGTTTTCAGCGTCGAACCACACTCTTTCCTGCAGAGGGGCGGCGGGGTAGCATCCGCTTCGTTGCCCTTGCCGGATGGGGTGGAGTGGTGCAAAAGACGGACAGTTTGGGAGTAGATTTCACGATGGACATCATCATGCGAAGCATCGCAGTTGAATTTGACGGGGACGTGCTGGGGCCGCTGGATTCCGGAGCCTTGCTTTATGCCTAAGGCCACGAGCCACATCCCGGCGGTCACATGGGGGGAGAGGCGCATGCCAGGAACGAACGGCACCAGAGGTCGTGGAGCGGGTGTGCGCATACTCTCGACGGCCACGGATCTCTTTGCCCGATTCGGGTACAACGGAGTCAGCACCCGGGATATTGCTTCCGCGGCTCAGGTCAATGAGGTCACCGTCTACCGGCATTATCCGCGCAAGCACGACCTCTATGTGGCGGTGCTTGAATCGGAGTTGCAACAGGTATATTTTCGCGGCGATTTGCTGGCCAGGATCGCTGAAGCCTCCGATGGGCGAACGGTCCTTGAGCGTACGTTTGAACTGCTCGCGAAGACACTGATGCACAAGCCGGAGATACTCCGGCTCTTGCAATACAGCGCTCTTGAGCTGAATGAGAACTTCGATCCACTCGTGCGCAGGCATCTTGGCGAGCTGGTCGAGGTGCTTGCCCGCTATCTTGAGCCATGGGTCAAGAGGGGCGAATTGCGGTGCACCAATGCGAAGACCGTTATTCTCACGCTGATCGGAATTTTGATCAGCCATAATTCCCTTCAGCGAGTGTTCCTGGGCGAAGGGCTGAGCCCGGACCGGATGTTCGAAGCTTACGCGGGATTTACAATACTTGAACAGGCTGCGCCTGAGAAACCTGCGATCCGTAAGCTACCGCTCGATACGGCCTCACGCGGAATTAGCGCGGAGTGAGTGCCACTCAGTTGTCCGGCAACTTATTGCCATGCAGCTAACCAACCAATTGCCTGGGCCAGAGTATCGCACCAGTACAAATCGGATCGCAAGCCTGGAGAAGTATATGCCGCTCAGATCACTCCCTACTCGGCGCTATAACGTAAAACTCATCCGGCATCGTCTGGTGGCATATTTTTTGGACTGGAGTGCATTTGTCCTTTCTGGCCTGCTTGCATTCGAGTTGAGGTTTGACGGCGCACTGCCTGTGAACTACCTGCACCCGATGAAGGTGGTTCTGTGCATCTGGGTGGTGGCCAAATCGGCTGCCTTTGTCGTTGCCAAGCTGGACCGGGGGAATTGGCGGTATACATCCGCCTACGATGCGGTACGGATTGTTTTAGCAAATGCGGCGGGGTCGATGCTGGGCGGATTGGTCATATATTTTCTGCCCGTACCATGGGGAATTCCGCGCTCTGTGTATATTCTCGATTGGCTGGTTTCCTGCTTGTTGACTTTGGGCGGAAGGCTGGTCGTTCGCGTTGTGATTACCACCCGGAAGGCGCATCGAGCCGAAGGCGAGCGGACGAGAACACTCATCTATGGCGCCGGCAGAGCGGGACTGGCGCTGCTGTGGGAGCTTCACCAAAACCCGTCTCTGATGTGCGATGTCGTAGGCTTGATCGATGACGATCCATCCAAAGCTCACTTGATCTTGCAGGGGAAGCCGGTGTTGGGAACCGGCGACGCCCTTGGTGAAGTAGTGCGAGCCAACGCCATCAAGAGAGTGCTCATTGCGATCCCCAGCGCGACGGGGCCGCAGATGGTGCGCATTTTGAAGCTCGCTCTCGATGCTGAAGTGGAATACAAGATGGTGCCGGGTTTGGGGGATCTCATTCAGGGCACGGAATTGGGCCAACAGATCCGGGATGTGGCGGTGGAAGATCTTTTGGGCAGAAGGCCGGTCCATCTGGACCAGGACAGCATCCGGGAGCGCATTCGGGGAAGAGTGGTCATGGTGACCGGCGCCGCCGGCTCGATCGGATCGGAGCTCTGCCGTCAGATCGCTCAATTCCGTCCACTGGCTCTGGTCGGTTTCGATGAGGCGGAAACTCCGCTCTTCCAGCTGGACAGGGAGTTGAACAAAAGCTTCCCGGATCTGGTGTTTCATCCTGAGATCGGTAACATAACCCGGCCTGACATTTTGCGGCGGGTGATGGAGCACTATGAGCCATCGATTCTCTATCACGCGGCTGCCTACAAGCATGTTCCCATGATGGAGAGGCACGTCTTTGCCGCCGTGGAAAACAACATCTTCGGCACATGGCAGATCGCCCTTGCGGCGGCCAGGCATGGCGTGGAAGATTTTGTGATGATTTCCACCGATAAAGCGGTCCGGCCGACCAGCATCATGGGAGCTACGAAACGCACGGCGGAGTTGGCGATTCGCGCGCTCCAGAAGGAGCGCGGCACCAAGTTTGTCGCGGTGCGTTTTGGCAACGTGCTGGGAAGCAACGGAAGTGTTGTTCCTATCTTCAAGGACCAGATTGCCGCGGGCGGCCCGGTGACTGTCACCCACCCGGAGATGCGCCGCTACTTTATGACCATTCCCGAGGCGGCCCAGCTTGTCCTGCAAGCTTTTTCGATCGGCAAAGGCGGTGAGGTTTTCGTCCTCGATATGGGTGAACCTGTCAAGATCGTGGATCTGGCCAGGAATCTCATTCTTCTATCCGGGTTGCAGCCTGATCGGGACATCAAGATTCAATTTACGGGAGTGCGTCCAGGAGAGAAGTTGTTTGAAGAATTGAATCTGCAGGATGAGGATCTGGTCCCGACTTCGCACGCCAAGATCAGAAGCTATGTGTCCCCGTACAATGTCGATGCAATGCAAATGAAAACATGCATGCAGGACCTCCAACAGGCTGTGAGCGAACGGGACACTCTGCGCATCGTGCTGCTGCTCAAGGAACTGATTCCGGACTACACTCCCAGTTCCAAGCTTCTGAAGGCCACCGTATCGATTGAATCGAACCATGCCGATCCGGCCAGGGTTCAGGTTCTTTCCGGGCAGGCCGAGAGCGTTCTGGCGGCGAACATCGCAGCGTCGACTCGGATGAATTAACGCATTGCATGCGCGGCGCGGAGCAGGAACGGGTGCATTCGATCAGAATGCAAAGAGATCAGACTACATTGCCGGCAAGGCCGCTCGAGAGGCAGTAGTAGAATTGATCATGGTCCATTGCGACGATTCCACTAATCTGCATCTGCTCATGGCAGTGGCGGAACCGATTTGCGGAATCTCGTTGGAGCCAGGCATTCCTGTCACGGTGGAGAAACCGCGAATTGCAATCCTCTCCAGCAGTAAAATTGCGGTTGCCATGAACGGAATGGGAGCCGAGTCTTTAAGGATGCCAATTGAGTAACTACGAAGTTCCCCAAGCACGAAGCGAGACGCCGATTGACTCTCCGGGACCCACGGCCCTTCAGCGATCCGAAAGCACTTATGGGCTGCGCAATTTCATGCGGGTATTGACCAGGCGCCGCAAGTGGGTCATAGGTTCGATTGTCGCCTGTTTGGTTTTGGCCATGATCGTCACAACGATGATGAAGCCAACCTATGATTCCGTGGCAACGATTGAGTTGATCAAGAGCGGCGGCGGCTCTATGGATTTTGGTCTCGGGGACGCACTGGGCCAGCAGTCCCTGGGTGGGGACCTGCAAACAGATCTGGCCACTGAGACTGCGATCCTCAAAGGCGACTCGCTGGCCCTGGCGGTGATTCAGAAACTAAATCTGGCCTCGCAACCACCGTTTGCCATCCCGAATGCGAAGGCTAACGCACCGGAATTGTCTCCCGATGAAACTCCTTGGGTGCGGACCCGTTTGCTGGGAATATTCGCATCGGGTTTGAAAGTGAATTCGGTAAGAGGAACCCGCCTGATTCGAGTCACCTACGAGAGTCACGATCCGAAGCAGGCAGCGCAGATAGCAAACGCATTGATCGACAGTTACAAGAATCAGTACCTCCAATCCCATTACGATGCGACGAGTGAAACGTCGGCCTGGTTAACGAAGCAGTTGTCGGAGCTCAAAGCGAACGTCGAGGATTCGGAGAAGAAGCTGACGGACTTTGAAAAGGAATCCGGGATTCTCAGCTTTCAGGCCGGTTCCAATAACGGGTCCGGGGGGGAGATTCATAGTACTGTCATCCAGAAGCTCGATGCGCTGAATACCGAACTGACGGCGGCGGAAGCAAATCACATCGAGAAGGAGGCGATCTACCGTCTTGCGCGAGGCGGCAACAGCGATGAGATCGTCGCACTTGGGCACAATCCTCTGGCGGTGGAAGCCAACTCGATGGTGATCACGCAAGGCGGGGGCACTTCGAACCTCCTGGTACTGCAGCAAAAGCAAAATGACCTGAAGCTCGCTCTTGCCGATGCGTCGACAACGTACGGAGCGAACAATCGTCATCTCAAAGAAATTGAAACCGAGATAAGCGAACTGGATGTGCAAATCCATAAAGAGATACAGGAGATAGTCAAGCGCGCGCAAGCCGATTTAGAGTTGGCGCAACAGACCGAGGATGAGATCCGGCGGCGGTTCGTGCAGCAGCAGGAGGAGGCAAGCAAGCTCAATGAAAAGACCGTTGAATACGCTGTATTGAGCCAGGAGGCTTTCTCGCGCAAGAAATTGTATGAAGACCTCTACACAAAGTTGCAGGAAGCGAATGTATCCGCGGGCATCAAGGCTACGAATATCACTGTTGTGGATCCGGCACGCACGCCATCCAATCCTATCCGTCCCAACCGTGTGTTCAACCTGGAATTAGGATTAATGGGCGGTATATTCCTTGGACTCGCCATGGCGTTTACGGTGGATAGCGTTGATGCGACGGTGGTTAATCCTCTGGAGCTGGAGGAAATTACGGGGATGTCGGTGATCGGGATTATCCCGACCTTCGGGGAATCCGGCAGTAATTATGGGAGTTATGGGACTTACGGAATTTATGGGTCGGCGCGGCGGAGGAAAAGGCGCAAGTCCCAAACGGAGGGATCCACCGCGGAAACGGATATATGGATGCTGGATCACCCCGAGTCTGTCGCCGCGGAAGCGTTCCGGTCGCTGCGCACATCTGTCCTTCTCTCCCGCCCTAAAGCTGGGCCGAGAGTCATTTTGGTCACCAGTTGCCTTCCCGGCGAGGGGAAGAGCACGGTGACGGTCAACCTGGCCATTTCCTTTGCGCAGCACGGCAAGAAGGTACTCATCATGGAGGCCGATATGCGCCGGCCGAGCATGAAGCACGTGTTGGATGTTTCCAACGAAGCAGGACTCAGCAATGTTCTGGCCGGCTCGCTTACGCTGGATGAATCAAGTCTTCACGGCGTCCATGTGCCCACGCTGGATGTTCTGCCGGCAGGCCCGCGTCCGCCCATGCCATCCGAGATGCTGGGATCAGCCGTATTCGACAGTCTGCTGGAACAACTTCGTTCGCTCTATGACATTGTCCTGATCGATAGTCCTCCCGCGCTTCTGTTGACGGATGCTGTTTCGATCGCGTCCAAGACGGACGCCGTTATTTGGGTGTCTCGCGCAGGAGTCATCACCAGGCCGTACCTGGCGCGTGCGACTCAATTGATCGAGCGCAATGGAATGCCGGTGATCGGATTTGTGATGAACCGAATGGACAAGAGCGTAGACCCCTATGGCTACGGGTATGGATACGGTTACAAGTACAAGAACTATGGATCCTACTATGGGGAGAAGAAATCACATGACGAGTAAGAATCTCCATGCACTGCTCGTTACGGCATCTGTTCTGATTTTGTTTGGCACAACAGGCGTTGCCCAGATGGGTGGTTCCGCGCGCGGGGCGGGTTCGAGCCAAGCCTCGTCCAATGGCGCAGGGCGCGCTTCGGGATTGGGGGCGGTGCCCGAGGATTTCGTAAAGATGAAGCTTGCTCCGGGATTCATGGTGGGGTTGAACGTTCTCGACGACCCGGACTTCTCAGGCAGTTTTCGAATCGATGAGAAAGGCGATATTGCCGTACCCATTCTGGGGATAATGCACATTGCCGGCGAAACTGCTTCCGAGGCAAGAGTCCAAATCCAGAAGAGACTTCAGGAGGGCAAGATTCTAACTGATCCCCAAGTCGAGTTGACAGTGCTGGAATACACGGAGTCTGAAGTAACAATCATTGGTGAAGTGGCTAGCCCAGGCAAGCATCCGCTGCTGTCTCCGGGCAAACTGGTGGATATATTGGCACTTGCGGGGGGAACGACGATAACCGCGGGCAATCAAATCCAGATTACGCGCGGAATTGCGGGGGGCGAACCGGTTCTGGTTCACTATTCGAAAGCCACGGATCCAAAGACGGTCGAAGATGTAATCGTGCATCCCGGCGATACAGTCCAGGTAAAGAGGGCAGGAATCGTGTACGTGCTGGGCGCGGTAAATCGTCCTGGCGGGTATGTGATGCAGGAAGAAGGGACACTCAACGTGCTGCAAGCCATTACAATGGCTTATGGGACATCGATATTGGCTTCCACCAAGACAATATATTTGCTGCGCCGTAATCCCGATGGCTCTGTAGTATACGTTGCACTGCCCTTAAATAAGATGATTCACGGGAAAGGCGCTGACGTGCAACTGCATGCCACGGACGTGCTGTATGTGCCGTTGAGCAAGTTCAAAGTGATTTATTCCGACCTTCAGAATGTCATTAACTCGGCAGCCACTACCAGCATCTATTTAGCGGAGGTACGTTAAGAGAAACCATGAGAGTTACAAGACCTGACCTGAACTCGCTGGTTCTTTGTATCTCCGCCCTCAATTGGACGCTCTCATCGGCGCTCTGACCATTCTCGCTATTATTTCCGTTCTGTCCGTCCCGTGTGCAGGCGTTCCTTTTACAGCACGCAATGTGGCAAAGCACTCTGCAGTACAAAATTCTCTTCATCCTGCTTCTGCGTCAGCAGAATCTGGAACTGCCGATTCTCTTCTGGCTGTATCTGGCTGCGATTTTCTCCATTCGCTTTTCCAGCGCTCCGGCGATGGCAGCCGTATCTCCGGCGCACTAACCGAGACGGTGCCAGGCGCGCCCAGGTCTTTCTCTGGAAATAGACACAAAAAGGGATCGACAGTAGAAGGAAACACATGAATAGTTTGCCCAGCGATGCAGGTTGCAATATCTCGCGCCTCCGTTATAGCGCGGTGTTGTTGTTCGTTCTCCTGAATCTCGCAGTTTACTTCATCCGCATGCTCAGTGTCTGGCATTATGGCACTCTGTTCGGTACCAGCGGCGGCGAATCGCTTATGATTTACTCCGTCTGGAAGGGTATGCACCACTTGCCGGTATACGAGTGGCCGCTCAGTTTTCCGTTTTCTCTTTCGCTGTACAACTACCTGTTCTACGACACCTATTCTGCCTTTCTAAGGTGGGGCGGCGCATGGGATGCCGGAATCATGACGTGGGGACGCCTGTTCACGTCGGCATTCGCGATCGTGGGCGCAACAGCGCAGTGGAAACTCGTGAGTCAGCATCTCAACCTGCGCGGCGCCCGCAGTCTTCTGTCGCTTTTCTTCGCGTTGGGGCTCTGGCTCTGCACCTCGATGGTCCGCTGGTGGGCGCTTACCATACGGCCTGATTTGGCTGCCGTGGCGCTGGTGATGATCGCCCTTTGGATGGTCGTGCGACAGCCGCGGTTCGGATTCGCGATTGCAAGTGTGTTTTTCTATCTGGCGTGGTCGTTTAAGCAGTCCGTGGTTCTGGCGTTCGTCGGCGTCTGCCTGTTCCTTCTGCTTCACAAGCGGTGGCGCGATCTGTCTGTACTGGTCGCAGTATTTGCCTTGTTAATTGCTACAACGCTCCTCCTTGGGACGCCCGTGTACCGATTCAGCATACTGGTAGCACCACGGCTCGTGCGTGAATTCTCGTTACTCAACGCCTGGCACGCCGCGGAGGTCTCATTCATTGCGGACGCATATTGGATCGTTGCTCCCATCGCGTTGCTGCTCGCAGCGGGCGCACGGCGAGTTGATGGCGCCGTCCGCCTGCTCATGACCGTTTTTGCCGTTACGCTGGTCGCCGGGCTGGCCGCAATGGGGAAAATAGGAGCATCGGACAATTATCTGCTGGAGGCGTTTGCCGCGGGTACCACATTGCTCCAGATGGCCGTCTTTACAGTGCCTAAGAAGCTAGTCAGCTCTCTGGTTCTATTCGGTTGCGTGCAACCGGCGATACAGCTCGCAGAGGTACCAAGAGGGTCTCACATCTTCGGAATTGTGCAAATTGCCACTGCAGCCGAATATGCAAACGCCGAGGCGCTGCGCGAACGTTTGGCGCCAATGAAAGAGCCCATCTTTACCACCGACGAAAGCTTTTCGCTCCCCTGGATATCGACCGGCGATCATGCACCCGCCTTCATCGTCGACTCCAAGTTTCATGATGCTACCCGGCTTCGCTGCCAGAATGGATGCATCGAAGGCATGTTGCAAAGGGGCGACATCCCGACTGTGATGATCGGTACCGGCGATACTTTGTATCAGCAGAGCTTGAATCCGAATTATGAGAAGGCCGGCGAATCGTTCCATCAGGGTAAGCAATACAGTATCTATGTCATCCGAAACCAAGCGCCAGGCATTGATTCGCCGGCAAGGTGACCTTATCTGTAACTGCCGGTTCTCTACAGCGTAATCCAAGAGGCATAACGGAACTCGGAACGCAGGCTGGTACTGCATTTGCCGGGGAGGCCCGGAGAGTTCCATCACGGTCTAATCCTCGGGAAATCTGAGAAGCTCTATGTGGATCTCGGTCGTGATTGCGTCAATGAACCGGCGCGATATTCTACATGAAACGGTATTGAGCCTGGCCCGTCAATCGCGGCCGGCGGACGAGATATTGCTTTCCGTAGTCGACCCCAAGCAGGATCTGAAGGAAGAAACCATAAGAGTGCGAGGGGTGCGTATCCTTGTTGGACCCCAAGGGTCAACCTTCCAACGTAACACGGGCGTTGCCAGTGTTCACCCAGACTGCGAATTGATCAGCTTCCTCGATGACGACGTCGAACTTCATCCCAACTACCTGCGAAACGGTTGCGAATTCATGGCGCAACATCCCGAGGTGGTGGGGATATCCGATGGAGGCATGATAGCGAACGGGACGCCAACCGGCGAACTGAGCCGCAGTGAAGCTATCAGGCTGGTGGAGAGTGCAAGGGAAGATTCAAGTGGGAGGTTCCGGCTTCGAAGCGGGCTTTATGGCTGTGACATGATTGTTCGCCGGAGTGTTGCCGAGAAAACTCCGTTCGACACGCGACTGTTGTACTACGCTCTATATGAAGATTTGGATTTCGGCGCTCGTTGCGCACGTTTAGGACTCCTGGCAGGATTCTCGGGCTGCCAGATCGTTCACCTTGCCACACGGACATCCAAGTTCTCCGCCAGGCGATACGGTTACGCACAAGTGATGAACGGCTTCTATCTGTGGCGAAAGGGCAGCCAGAGCGCGCTGAGTTTTCTCCGCACTACAACCAAGGGCTTCCTGGCAAATGTTTGTGGAATCTTCGTAATTCGCCGTGGCATAAGCCGCGCGCATCGATGCGGGCGCTTGTTGGGCAGCATACTCGGATTCCGCGATATAATGATCCACGGCGCCCAGCCGGAGCTGATCGAGCACATTTGAGCATGGGCTCAATAAGACGGGAATTCATGATGTAACCCGAACAGGAAGACAGGATGGATGGGAGGGTCCAGTCTCTGGACCGCGCATGGTTTCAGGCGTGTCTACACGAGTTATTTCGGTGCTAAAAGGGCCTTGAATGAATGACATAAAGCGCGGGCGGCCTGGGGTGACGTCAGGAGTGGAGGTTACCAATGATGCTCAGGCGCAGGGATCCCTGTCGAGTGCTATACGCCACAGGCGACACCGGCAGCGGCGGATGAATCTGGCGTGGAGCACGTCCCTGCTTTCCAAGATCGTGACCATCAGTATTCAGGTGTTGGCGTTGCCGCTCGTGTATCGTGCTTTGGGCGAGGGCGGCTTTGCCGCATACGCCGCAGTTACGGCTGCCGCGTCTCTGCTTTCGGTCTTGAATCTTGGGATTGGCGGCTCGCTGGTGACGCCGCTCACTGAGGCTGTCGCCAAGCAAGATAAGCGTGAGCAAACTGTGCTGTTTCAAGCCGGCTTAGGCCCGCTGACGGTGGCCAGTCTGGTGGGAGCGATCATCGTCATCCCAACAGTGGCATTCTTGCCGTTAAGCACACTGTTCGGCAGGGTCGGCGCCACGGGATCGTGGGATCTTCGCGTTGCCGCAGTGATTGCAATTTCGGTTACTCTGGCCACCATCCCCCTCAACGCCGTCGGCTTCCTCAGGCAGGCGTATCAGGAGATGCACTTCACCAACCTGATTGCGGCAGGCTTCAATCTTCTTCTTCTGATTGCTCTATTGGTGGCCGCAAGGCGAACGACCGCGGTCGCTGTCTTCGTGGCTATTGTCGTTCTTATCCCGCTTGGCAATGCCACTCTGAATTTTGTGTTGCTGATTTTTGAACGGCCATTCCTTTTGCGAAACCAAGGGCGAATCGCCTGGGAAGACAAGCGCCGTTTACTGGCTGACGGAATCCGCTATCTTAGCGCCTCTTTCGCGCCTTGGTTTATCTTTCCCTGGCCAGTTTATTGGATAGCCAGAACCATGCCGGCCTCCGCCAGTTCTCTGTTTGCGATCTGTATTCAAGCCACCATCCTTCCGTTAGGATTCGTATACGGGTTTATGCAGCCGCTGTGGTCATCGACCGCCGATGCACTGGCCAAATCGGATCACCATTGGATCGACGGCCAGATAAGAAGAGGACGCGCGCTGATTGTCGCTATCGGAGGCTGTACATTCCTCACCTATCTTTTCTTTGGTGAGCGGATGCTCCACCTCTGGCTGCGGAAGCCCGTTACGCTCGATTGGCCGGTGCGAGGACTGATGGGTGCGTACATCCTGCTGGCGATTTGGGAGCAATATCACTTCTACATAGCATTGGGATTCGGAAGATTGCGTGAAGCGACAGCGGCACAGTTTCAGCGCGCAGTTGGCTTCGCGCTTGCGGTGCCACTGTTGACCATGATTGGCGGAGTCAGGGCGATCTGGTTTGGAATGTGCTGCTCGATTTTGCTCTGGACGGCCTGGCGGCTGCCAAGAATATTGCACAGAGAGTCGAGGGTAGTAACAACGGCCATGGGAAACATATGAACTTTTCTGGCATTTCGAGTAATACTATGCTGGGAAAAATCTTGCGCTCTCCACTTAGGCTCATCCCTTCCAACGCCAGGATTCCTATACTCCAGGGATCGCTCCGGGGAAAACAATGGATAGCCGGATCAGGCATCCTCAGTTGCTGGCTGGGGAGCTATGAAATCGAAAAGCAAAAGGCATTTTCGGCAGCGATTCAACGTGGCTTTACGGTATACGACATTGGAGCAAACGTCGGGTTTTATTCTTTGCTGGCAAGTGTTCTGGTCGGCCCCGAAGGAAAGGTGTTTAGCTTCGAGCCTGTCCCCCAGAACCTCGAATTCCTGCGAAGGCACGTGGAGTTGAATAAACTGAGCAATTGCTTCGTTTGGGACGCGGCGGTTGGAAGTTCAGACGGAACGGCGAGTTTCGATTTAGGCCCCAATCGAGCTCAAGGTCACCTGACTGCTGAATCCTATGGAGCGCTGACCGTTCGCACCGTAACCCTGGATGGACTTGTCGCATCCGGCAGACTGCCCCCACCCGATTTAATCAAGTGCGACATTGAAGGCGCGGAATACGAAGCGTTGATGGGTGCTTCCGGCATTCTGGCAAAGTATGGGCCAACAATCTTTCTTTCGACTCATGGGCCTGAAGTGCATCGACGGTGTTGCAGGCTTCTCGAAGATCTTCGCTACCGTTTGACATCGCTCGATGGGCTTCCTTTGGATCGGACATACGAGTTGCTGGCTATCCGCCAGGAGGCATAGAAGCATTCTTATCAGGGTCGTATCGCAGGGCTTTGCGGCGGCCAAGGGGACAGATTGATGAGTCTGGCACAGCGCAGCTTCAGCTCCGCCGACCAGATGCGATTCGCGTCTGCTTGCGGCGATCACAATCCGATGCATGTGGATGCGCTCCAGGCACGGCGCACGCAGGCAGGCGCGATGGTAGTGCACGGAATCAACCTGCTGCTTTGGGCGCTTGATTCCCTGGCGGCAGCGCAGCCGGATCTGCCGCCGTTGCGCGGCATACGCGCCCAGTTCAACAAATTTGTATATCTGGACGAGGAAGTGGAGGCAGTACTTACCCAGCAAGGACCAGCCAGCGCAGGGTTGAGTATCTCTGTCGACGGCGCCCCACGGTCGAAAGTCAACCTTGATTTTGGCGATATCGTTGCAGATTGCCCAGGCTGGTTTGCTTCTTTGGAGCCGGTACCTTTGCCGCAGGCGCCGCGGAATCTGAGCTTGGATCAGATGGCCGGTCTCTCCGGCCGGCTCTCGTTTCAAATGACTCCGGAAGATGCGGCGGCGCTGTTTCCGGCTGCCGTGAAGTGGCTTGGCACCCGTCGCATCGCGGCCCTGGCGGCCAGCACCTGCCTGGTCGGCATGGTCTGTCCCGGTCTGTACTCCATCTATAGCGAGCTATCGATCGTCGCGTGCGCCGAATCTGACCTTCAGGGCTCTCTTGCCTTTCGCGTGGCCAAAACGGATCCACGTTTCCAATTGGTCGAGCAGGAGATCGCCGGCGGCGGGCTGAGCGGAACTGTGAAGAGTTTTGTCCGCACGCCGCCTGTGCAGCAGGCGACCATGGAGTCGCTGGCCGGCGTGGTGGGTCCGGCCGAGTTTGCCGGGAGTGTGGCGCTGATTGTGGGAGGGTCACGGGGATTGGGCGAGCTGACGGCCAAGCTGATTGCCACGGGCGGCGGGCGCGTCCTGCTTACCTGGCAAACCGGGAAGGACGACGCCGAAAGGGTCGCCGGGGAGATTCGCGCGGCTGGAGGAAGGTGCGAAACTCTGGCCTACGATGCCCGCAGGCCGGCTGCTGAGCAACTGGCCTTTCTGGCCGATGCGCCCACGCACGCGTACTATTTCGCGACGCCGGCCATCTTCCGGTCCCAATCGAAGATGTTCATCCCAGAGCGATTGAAGGAATTTCTCGCCATCTATGTGGATGGATTCTGGCAGTTAGCGCAGGCACTGCGCGCTCGCCAGCCCAGGCTATCCATCTTTTACCCGTCCTCAGTTTCGGTTACGGAACGGCCGCGGGGAATGACCGAATACACAATGGCCAAGGCTGCCGGAGAAGTGCTATGCGCCGACATGAACGTATCCCTGGCCCCCCTGCATGTGACAGTAAGCCGCCTGCCGCGTCTGCCAACGGATCAAACAACCTCCCTCGCCGCGGTGGAAACAGCTCATCCGCTTGAGACCATGCTGCCCATCATTCGGGAAGTTCAGTCCTGGCAGCGGTAAATGCCTGTTATGGAACCCTTGAGCGTTTTTTAAAAACAATCTTACCTCCGCTATAATCGATATTCGCTTGCGCTTCGGAGACAATCGGCGATGACAAAACGATGCAAACCACCGCTCCTCTGGTTAACTCAATTGTTCATTGGTATTCTTCCGCCGAGCCGTTTCTTCCCGTTGAAAGCCAGACTTCTGTCCATGAGCGGAGTAGATATTCATGCGACGGCGCGGTTGTACTCTTCCGTGAGGATCGTGACATCGGGGCATTTAGCGATAGGCGCCGACACGTTCATCGGACATCAGGTGCTTATTGGGGGTGGAGATGCTTCAATCAGTATCGGTAGCCATTGCGATATTGCACCGCGCGTGACGATCCTCTCAGGCAGCCATGAGATCGCAGTTGCAGGGCCAAAATCCGCAGGAAAAGGCAATTCAAAGCCGATCGTTATTGAAGACGGCGTCTGGATCGGCGCGGGATCGCTCATTTTAGGTGGAGTCCGAATCGGGCAACGCTCGGTGATCGGCGCGGGCAGCGTGGTTGTTCGCGATATCCCACCACACTGTGTAGCTGTTGGCTCTCCATGCCGAGCGATTCGAAGCATCGCCGTTGAAACCGGGGCTTGATCGACCGGGCCTTGCACTTTCTTTTCACGATAAAATTCTGACTTTCATATCTACTTATAAACGGAGTCGGAACGTGGTCGTTGACCAGTACGGAGCAGGCGCAAGATCGGAAAGAAGCCATGAAATTTACAAGACTGGACCTGAAGTTGCTGATTTTTTGGATCTCCGCCCTCCTGTTTTTATCGCTTGGAGGATACGGAGCACTCCATAGTTCATGTGACTTCGTCCCTGTTTACACAGGGGCACGGTGCCTGCTCCATGGCTGTAATCCCTACGACACAACGCAATTTGAACAGGAGTATTTTCAAGCAGGCGGCAGCGCTGGTGAAATGCCAGACTGGGATCTGTCTATCCCCGTCTACCCGCCTTCGACATTCCTGGTACTTTCCCCCCTGGCGCTGCTCAGTTTTCCTGTGGCCCGCTTGCTTTGGTTCCTGTTGATTGGCTGTCTGTTCGTGACCTCCGCGGCACTCATGCTTTACATGTGCCCACGGTCTCACCGGTGGCTTGCCACAATCCTTGTATCGCTCATTCTGGGTACCAGCAGAGCTCTGCTTGTGGCCGGTCAACCTGCGACTTTCGCAATTTCGCTGCTGGTTATCGGCAGTTATTTCTTCCTGCGCGGCCGCTTCCTACCTGTTGGGTCCATCCTGCTGATGCTCAGCCTTGCTGTCAAGCCTCAGATCGGCGGCCTAATAGTTCTATATCTGCTTGTCTGGAGAATCCATTGGCGTTACGCTCTAGTGGCGATGGCAGGCGCTCTCGCGCTTCTTCTGTCCGCGGGTCTGATTCTCAGCCTGCATCCGCGCAGCGCCGGCTGGACTTCAGATCTTCGCGCGAATATTTCCACAACCGTGAAGGCAGGCGCCATCAACGACCCCAGGCCCACCAGCGTAGACGCCACCGCCGACATAAATCTACAAGCCATTACCAGTGTTTTTTTCGCTGACGCGCGGGAATTTAACGCTGTCGCCTACGCAGTCTTTCTGGCGCTGCTCGCGGTGTTGGTCACGGCAGTACTGCGGACGAATGCGGGCCCGGAAATGTATTTACTTTCTCTCGGAGCCTTGTCGGCACTCTCGCTGATACCGGTCTATCATCGCTTTTACGATGCCCGGCTGCTCCTCATAACCATTCCTGCTGTTGTAATCGTTTTTCAGAAGCGCCTTCTCCTGGGCGCTTTTATCGGCGCTCTGACCGTTCTCGCTGCAATTCCGGTCCAGGCCTGGACGCAGCTTTTCCTTCTGCATCATGCATTGTTGCAAAGCATTGCGCAGAACAAACTCCTCTTCATCCTGCTTCTGCGGCAGCAGAAGCTGGAACTGCCGATTCTCTTCTGCCTGTATCTGGTTTCGATTTTCTGCATTCACTTCCCCAGCGCTCCAGGGAGCGCATACCGCAGACTTGGCGAACATGACCAGGTCGCGTCTGTTAAGCATGCGTTATCTGCCGCGCGGCAACGCTGTTATTCCATGCTTGCCTCTGCGCGTTGCCGGCAGGAATGACGATGAATCGGTTTCAAAGCGCAGAGAATGCAGATATTATTGCATAGCGACAAGTGTTTAACCGTTTCCTTGAGGTGAGATGCAGCCGACAACGCCAACTGTCCGCACAATGGCAAGGGAAACCGGAGCATTGGTTCTTCTGTTTGGAATTGCATGCATACCTGCAATCGGACAAGCAATCGCGCTGAGCATACTTATCGTGATGTTGTTTGGCCGTCCGGACAGGACGTTCAAGAGCCTGGTTGCGGGCACGACAGTAACTCTCATCACTGTAACATCTGCCAGAATATTCATTGGTGGAGGTCTTTTACTAGTTGCCCCCAAGTGGATATTGCTCTTTGCAGCCTGCGCGCGCAGCCTGGTTGCCGATGGTAAGCCGACAAAGATCTATGGCCGCCTGATCAAATATTGGGGTCTCCTGGCAGGGGTGCTGGTGATCAATGCCCTTTTTGTGAGTGCGGTCCCCTCTATTTCCGGTTTCAAAGCGATCAGTTTCTCTCTGGGACTCCTGTGCGTCATTCGACTGGCAATGCTGACTGCGGATCGAAATGCCGAAATGCTGCTCTTTATGTCCGAGATGGGAACTGCCGTGGTTATACTTTCCACTCCACTGTTGCCGCTCGAAGTGGGTTACGCAGCGCTTGGCGGCGGCTATTTTAACGGAATCTTTTACCATCCCCAGGCCCTGGGTGTTTTCCTTGTTTTGACGGGAGCCGCGTCGTTTGCCGCGGCGTTCAAGATGCCACGCCTGCAGCGTGAACTGATTGCGTGCGGATTGGCCCAATGGTCAATGATCTATTTTACGAGATGCAGGACAGCGCTGCTGGCCATAATTCTCGGCGGAATTGTATATATTATCGAAGTTCTATTCCGAGGCGGCAAGAGTAGCCGAATCCGGTTTGTCTCGGCTTCCACGATATCTCTAGCCGTCACTGGATTTCTACTGGCGGCAATGCTTTTTCCTATCATAAAGGAAGGCATAGCCACATTTGTACGGAAGGGGAATGTGCAAGCGATTAACAGCACGGAAGATTGGATGGTAGCCTTGAGTATGGGGTCTCGAGGCGGGCAGATCATCAACGATCTTGATATTATTGATGAGCATCCACTGTTAGGATACGGCTTTGGCGTGGAACCGGGTTCTGAAAGTAACATGGACACCAACAGCGTGCTGTTGTGGGGAATTCCGCTTTCAGCTCCGATCGAGCAGGGTTTTCTGCCACTCGCGACTGTAGCCCAGATTGGCGTAGTTGGGTCGCTTGTTATCTTGCCGTTCCTTATTTCGATGTATCGTTCCGCCAGGCGGAGTTCTGCAGAAGATGCTGCGTTCTTTGTCGCAGTTCTCGGGGTCAATTTCGGAGAGATGATCTTTTTTTCTTTTGGGAGCATGGGAGGTCTCGTGTGGGTGATGCTTGTGTTTCTTACGGTCAGTGGCTCCATGTCCGGCAGAATTCCGGAGGGCTAATCAGATGAACTGGACGTTCTGGCTGTGCATAGTGAGCCCTCACATATCCGAAATGTTGCGCGCTCTTGCATCCATGCCGAATCATAATGTTACCGTTGTGGCGGAACTTGAGTTACCGGAGAGACGCAAGGCGATCGGATGGAACGCACCGGACTGCTCTCCTGCGCGTGTGGTGATCGGGCCACAAGATGCGGAGATTGAGCAACTCATTGGACGAGATCATGGTGAAGAGACAGTCCATATGGTTGGGACAGGGAAGCGTAGCTCACTGAATTGGCGAGTTCTACCTCGTTTGGCAAGGACCGGGGCGATGGTTGGACTTATGTCAGAGACTGTGGACAGTCGGGGCATCCTGGGGATGGCCCGCAGGGTCAAGTACTCTCTGGATCGATATTCCCTTGAAGATAAGCTGGACTGTATTGTCACCGTGGGAGAGGTCGGGGTTCGATGGTATGAATCCATAGGATATGACTCATCCCGTATCTTTCCATTCATTTATGTTACGGAAAGGCCAGTTCCGATACCTGAAAGCAGCAACGATTGGAAAGAGACGGAGGCATTTCGCATTTTGTATCTTGGGCACTTTATTCGCCGGAAAGATGGCGTAACTGCTATCCGCGCATTGGCGAGACTCTCGGACTTGGACTGGCAATTCGACCTGGTCGGGGACGGCCCTGACCTGGAGCGTTGGAAACGGGCAGCTGCCGAGAGCGGCGTTGCCAACCGTATTCGATTCCACAACGCTGTCAATAACAGGATGATCGGCAATCTGCTCGAACACGCGGACGTGCTCCTGCTTCCCAGCAAATATGACGGTTGGGGCGCGGTGGTGAACGAAGCCCTGATGTGTGGTGTTCCAGTTGTTTGCAGCGATAATTGCGGCGCCGCCGACTTGTTACACGACCCATGGAGGGGGTCAACCTTCAAAGCAGGCTCTGCAGACAGTTTACGGGGCATATTGCAAGGATGGATTGAACGCGGAAAGTGCAGTAAGGAATCCGGCGCGCGTATCCGAGCGTGGTCGTCCGTTATTGAGGGGCCACAAGTAGCGCGGTATCTCGTCGACATTGTCAAGTATCTTCAAGAAGGTGGACAGCGGCCATCTCCACCATGGTACTGAGAATGCAGTCGCTAGTTTATTGTCCGCCGAAAGCCATCGTGCGTGCTGCCGGATTTACGAATTTGACCTATAAGTCAAGTTGAGCCGGTCAAGGAGAGCGAGAAAGTGAGAAAGAGTAACCACCTCCATTCCGGCGTAGATTCCGGGGAAGGGAAGAAGACAATACTTATCCTTGTGCCCTATTATCTGCCCGGATTCAAGGCAGGGGGTCCGATTCAGAGTATTGCCGGATTAATCGAGGGAATGAAGGACGAGTTAGGCTTCAGAATTGTTTGCGGGGATCGCGATCTGGGAGACAGGCAGCCATTCGCGAGTGAGCCGATCGGGTGCTGGTACGAGTATGGATCTGCCAAGGTGTTGAGGATTCCGCCGGGGCCGGCGGGCGCGAGGATGATGATCCAAGCCCTGCGGCTGAAGAGCTACGACGTCCTCTATATAAATGGCATTTTATCGCGCATTTATTCGATGCTCCCTTTGCTGTGCAGGTGGATGGGGTTATTGCCGCGAAGGCTGATCGTGCTGGCGCCACGGGGCGAGTTTTCGCGGGGCTCGCTCAGCATCAAAAGCAAAAGGAAGCTGGTATACATCAAACTGTCCACCTGGCTTGGCTTCTACCGGGGAATCATCTGGCATGCGTCCTCCAATTTTGAAGAAGCCGACATACGCCGATCGATGGGAAATCTTACCGTCGTAGACAACGCAAGCTTGCTCCCCGGCGGCTCGGAAGTATACGGGAGCAGCAGGGCGGGAGTAATCGTGATTGCGAAGAATATGCAACTGATGCCGGAGCGCGGCGGGGGAAGGAAGCAGCAAAAGCGCGCGGGCCGGCTTCGGGGCGTCTTTGTTTCGCGGATCTCGCCGGAGAAGAACTTATTGTTCGCTCTCAGTATGCTGCAGGGCTTGTCAGGCGAAGTATCTTTCGACATTTATGGTCCTGTAGGAAATGGCGAGTACTGGAATCAATGCAAGAAGGTGATTGACACACTGCCACCCAACGTTCGGGTAGAATATATGGGGATAGTCGAACACGAGAGAGTTGGGAAAGTGTTTGCCGAGCACGACCTGTTTTTGTTGCCTACCCTGGGTGAAAACTATTCGCACGTGATCTGCGAGGCGCTGAGCGCGGGTTGTCCGGTGCTGATCAGCGATCGAACGCCGTGGCGCAATCTGCAGGATAAGGGTGTGGGTTGGGACATCCCGCTGGAGGAAGAGGAACGATTCCGCGCTGTCTTGCAGCAGTGCGTGGATGCCGATGGAGATTGGTATGCCACGCTCGTGGATCGTGCAGCCGAATACGGGAAGATGGCCGCCTCCGATCCTGCAATCATCGAAGAGAACCGCAGGATGTTCAGGTATGCGGCGTCCGACTCGCCTGAGGCGTGATGGCCGTCAACCACTGAAGGTTGTGCGGCCCCGGCCACTCAGGGGACTTGAAGCTAGTGGAGTGCGTCCGGAATAGAAGCATGTACGAGGGCCATCAGGGGAGTGGAATCTGCCGGCGAACATTCCCCCAGAGGCTAAAGCAGCGCCATTTCAATGCAAATACGTGCCCATCTGTTTGACGCATACTACTGGTTATTTAAGTAATCGCAAAGGAAGCCAGGATGAAGGACCAATTGACAGTCATCACAGGCGCCGGTGGATTCATCGCCGGAAATCTGATAGCCTCCCTCAGGCAGCAGGGTTACAGATACATCCGGGCGGTCGACGTGAAGCCGCTGGAGCACTGGTATCAGAAATTCGGCGATGTCGAGAACCTCTCGCTCGATCTGAACAGCAAAGAGAACTGTGAGATTGCGGCGAAGGATGCAACTGAGGTATATAACCTGGCCGCGAATATGGGCGGGATGGGCTTCATTGAAAAGAACAAAGCCCTGTGCATGCTCTCGGTTCTCATCAATACTCACATGTTGATGGCGGCGCGGAAGTATGGAGTCAAGCGCTTTTTTTATTCATCTTCTGCCTGTGTCTACAACGGCGACCTGCAGCACACGCCCGACGAAGGTGACCGGTTCACAGCACCGGCTCTGAAGGAGTCAGACGCGTATCCCGCTTTGGCCGAAGACGGCTATGGCTGGGAAAAACTGTTTTCCGAGCGTATGTGCCGCCACTTCATGGAAGACTTCGGCCTGCATGTGCATGTGGCTCGCTTTCACAACGTCTACGGCCCCTGGGGAACGTGGTTTGGCGGCCGCGAGAAGGCCCCGGCGGCGATTTGCCGCAAGGTGATTGAAGCCAAGCTGACCGGGAAGCACGAAATTCGAATCTGGGGCAGCGGGCACCAGACGCGCTCTTTCATGTACATCGATGACTGCATCGAGGGCATCGGACTGATCATGAATTCCGGGATTCTGGAACCCATCAATCTCGGATCGAGCGAAGCGGTCAGCATCAACCAGTTGGTGGACATCGTCGAAGACATCGCAGGAATCAAGCTGCGACGCATCTACGAACCGGGAGCACCCAAAGGCGTAAATGGCCGCAACAGCGACAACACTCTGATCAAGAAGTATCTGGGGTGGGAGCCAAGCATCAGCCTGCGGGCAGGCCTGGAAAGAACCTATGCATGGATAGCTGAGCAGTATCAGTTACGAGAGCGCGGCGCGGATGGGGTTGTTCGCGAGATCGAAACGGGTGAGGCGGGTATCCGTTCCTGAATGGAGCGAATGTTTCCTTAAGAACATCGATTTGGTCGCGAAGCGCCATTTTATAGTCAATTACGATGGGGCCGTATATTGGCTGGTGAGACAAAATGAAAGTCGTGTTTGTCAGTTGTGTGTTTCCACCGGAGCACACGTTTACGTCGCAGACGGGCGCGCAAACCGCGGAAGAGCTTGTGCGGCGCGGCCATTCGGTGCACGTCTACGCGCCCTTTCCAAGCCATCCGACGGGTAGATTGTTCGATGGCTATAAGCGGACTCTCTACTCCACGTCAGCCGCGGGCCCGGGATACACATTGACCCATTGCTTCGCCACGTTTTCCCGAAGCTCCACGCTGATGAGCCGCTTTGCCGGGAATCTCTCGTTTGGGATCACATCCGGACTGCGGATACTATTCGGGAGGCGTCCCGATGTGATTTACTCGATCACCTGGCCGATTTTTGCAACCGGCATTGTGGCGATAGTGGCAAGACTTCGCCGGGTTCCTCTTGTTTTGAGGGTGCAGGATGTCTATCCGGAATCTTTGGATTCGCAGCGCCGCGTCGCCAGGCGGAATTGGGTCTATCGCCTCCTTCGCCAATGCGATCAGATGATCGCGCGTTCGTCGCAACAAGTCCTTGTCATTTCGCGGGTGTTTCAGAAGGTTTACGAGAATGACCGCGGTGTTCCGGCGGACAACGTCCATGTAATTCCGAATTGGGGCAACGACGACATGGTTGACGCGGATCGATCCGCGGCGCTGGCTTTCCGTCGAAAGTTGGGAATCCCCGAGGATGCCTTTGTGGCTGTTTACGCGGGCAACGTGGGGGTCGCCTCCAACGCCGAGATGCTGGTGGACGCTCTGGCAAAGCTGACGGACCTGACGAATATCTATCTGGTCATTGCCGGCGAGGGATCGAAGCTTGGCACATGCCGGGAAGAGGCTGAGCGGCAACATCTGGATCGTGTAGTCATTCATACTCCGTGGAGGAAAGAGGAGACAGGACCGGTTATCCAGATGGCGGACGTGTTATTGCTGCCCACAAAAGGAAGGCAATCTCTCAGCTCCATTCCATCGAAGCTGATTACATATCTGCTCTCCGGGCGTCCGGTGATCGCCGCGGTACTGCCGGAGTCAGATACCGCGATCGCGATTCTCGAAAGCGGCGCGGGCTGGGTAATCAATCCAGACTCAGTGGATAGGATGGCAGAGGCGATTCTCGCCGCGAGTGAGCAATCTGCGGAAAGTTTGAGCCTTATGGGCTCGACAGGGCGAGAATATGCGCTCCAAAATCATACGCGAGAGTTTAACCTGTCTAGAGTGGTCAAGATTGTGGAAACGGCCGCCAAGTTGCACAATGGGAATACGGAGAGTGCAGCGAGATCGGCACAGTAAATGGAGAGTCTTGTGGCGAAGAGAACTTTCGATCTGGCCGGCAGCGCGCTGGCATTGGCCCTGGCGTCTCCCGTGCTGCTGCTCTGCGCAATCGCGGTGTGGTTGGATTCGGGAAGCCCGGTCCTCTTCAGCCAAGTGCGCCTGGGATTGAACGGCAAGCTTTTCCGAATGCTGAAGTTCCGCAGTATGTACAGGAACGCGACCGACCTTCGCAATCCGGACGGTTCCACTTATAACAGCCCTAGCGATCCGCGGGTTACGCCGGTGGGACGCTGGCTGCGCAAGTTGAGCCTGGATGAGTTGCCCCAACTGATCAACGTCGTTCGTGGAGAGATGAGCCTGATCGGTCCACGCCCGGATCTTCCCGATTCTCTGAATCACTATAGAGCGGACGACCACCAGCGATTGTTAGTGAAACCGGGTATCACGGGCTGGGCGCAGATACACGGCCGTAATAGTCTCGCCTGGGAGCAGCGGCGCGATCTCGATCTCGAGTACGTTCAAAAACGCACCATCTGTATGGATATCCGGATCGTCCTGTACACCATCCCGGTGGCGCTGCTTGGCCGCGGAATCTACATTGAAAAGCCTGGCAAGAGGCGTGGAGTTACTGCGTAGTGTCGATCGAAGCCAACATGAAAAAGGTCATCATTCTCGGCTCGACGGGCCCGGAGATCGTGAAGCTGCTGGATGCCCGCAGATTGATGGGCAAGAATGACGTTCAACTTATCGGGTTTCTCGATGATGACCAGGAGCGTCATGGCGCTTCATTCGTGGGCCTGCCCATTCTCGGCGGCAGCGATCTGCTGCGAAGTACTTATGCGGACTGCTGGGTGATCAACAACGTGGCTCGCACGACGATCAAACGCTGGAAAGTTTGGCGCAAAATCCAGGATATTGGCGCCAGGACCTATACGGCGATTCATCCGACTGTGGATACAGCCTATGTTGAAGTCGGGGAAGGATGCATCCTACAGGAGGGAGTCATTTTGGGCGCTGAAGCGCGCATCGGCGCGCAATGCCTGGTCAGCTTCCGTGTCGTCGTTGCGCACGAGAGCGAGGTAGGAGAATGTTGCTTTCTTTCTCCCGGCGTCTGCATCAACGGCCGGGTCAAAATTGAAAAGGGAGTGTTCATCGGTTCCGGCGCCATCCTCCTTCCGGATGTCAGGGTCGGAGCATGGAGCATGGTTGGCGCAGGCTCGGTGGTCACCAACGATGTACCGCCGTATTCCACCGTATTCGGAGCGCCCGCCCGGGTTATCATGGTTCGCAAGCCGGAGGAGGGAATGGAGTGAAACTGCACCACGCCGGCGTGGTCGCCGGCAGCGTCATTTCCGGGCCGGTTTCCGCGGCCGCATTCCCTCAGCGCCGCATCGCCTTTGTCATCTTGAGAGGGATTGGCGTGACCCAATTCGTGGAGAAGAGTTCATCATGAAGACGGAGCGATCAATGCCTGCGCTGCGTCTTGCGCTGCTGGCGAGTTCCAACCTGGACTTGCTGGAGAGGCCTCTGACCGACCGGCTCGTGGAGAGGGGGTTCTCGCCAAAGATATGGAATCCGGGGTTCAATCAGTACAGGCAGGCGATTCTCGATCCCTCCTCGGGGCTCTACCAGGAGAAATCGGAGGCCATTCTGTTGCATCTGGACGCTGGCGATTTGTTTGCCGGTTGTCTTGTGCGTCCCTATGACCATTCGATCGAAGATATTCCGGCAATCGTAGAGGCCGCGCGAGCGGATGTTTCCTCCCTGGTGGGGACCATCGCTGCGCGCCTTCCCTCGGCAACAGTTTTTTTGAATACGTTGTGCTACGCGGACCTCTCAGGCACCTATCACGGCCTGGAGTACAATTCCGGCTTTTCATTCCGTCAGATCGTGGCCTCGTACAACGCAGGTCTGCGCGAGTTAGCCTGCAACTCTGCCCATGTGGTGGTTGTGGATGTCGAAGCGCTTATGGAGGCCGCCGGAGCCGAGCGCTGGTTTGACCCCCGCCTGTGGTATCTGGGGCGCATTCCCTTGAGCGCACACGCGCACGGCCTGCTGGCATCAGAGTACGCAAATTTTATTGCGGCCCGGTGGGGCGATGTCCGCAAGTGTATTGTTCTGGACCTGGACAACACGCTATGGGGCGGAATTATCGGGGAAGACGGGATGACGGGAATCCAGCTTGGTCATGAAGGCATCGGTTTTGCATTCGTAGATTTTCAGCGTGAGTTGCTGAATCTTCGGCAAAAGGGAATTCTGCTGGCGATTTGCAGCAAGAATAATCCTGAAGATGCGTATGAAGTGATTCGCGAACATCCGGCAATGGTTCTTCGTGAGGAGCATTTTGCGGCAGTCGAAATCAACTGGAATGACAAGGCGGAGAATATCCGCGAGATCGCGCATCGATTGAATATCGGAGTCAACAGCCTGGTTTTTATCGATGACAGTCCGGTAGAACGCAAGCGCGTACGAGATGCGGTTCCGGAGGTTGCCGTTCCGGAATGGCCACAGGACCCCTGCGATTACAAACGGGCTTTGTGCCGGGTTGCAGGCGAGTGCTTTTTGAAATTCGATATCAGCGAAGATGATCGCCGCCGCGGAGAAATGTATCATGCACAGGCGGAGCGGGAGCGTCTGGCAGAGAGCGCCGGGGATCTCAAAGATTTCTTCCGCTCGCTGCAAATGAAAATCACAATCGCCACGGTAGACCATGAGACTTTGCCGCGAGTCTCAGAACTGACGCGGAAGACAAACCAGTTCAATTTGACGGCTCGGCGGTACACGGAGTCTGAACTCGCGGCGATGTCCGCGGATCCAGGATGCCGCGTTTATTGGCTTAAGCTGGAGGACCGCTTTGGCCCAAACGGCATAGTCGGCGTGCTCATCCTGCGCAGGCAGAGCGCGGAACGGTGGCACATCGATACTTTTCTTCTGAGTTGCCGGGTCATCGGGCGCACCGTGGAGGAAGCTCTGCTCGGCTATGCTGTGCGCGAACTTCAGGAACTGGGCGCGACTTGCATTACAGGAGAATACATTCCGACTGCGAAGAATGGGATGGTAGCAAATCTATACGGCAAGCTTGACTTTGCGCGAACAGGCAGCAGCGAGAAGCGGACAGAATGGGCGCTCGATCTCAAGCAGAAATCGATGGCAGTGCCTGAGTGGTTCGAAATCGCAGACACGAAAGGATCACCGCACAATGAACAAGATTCTGGTGGATGCCGTAAGCTCAATTCTTGACATTCAGCCCGAAGCCGTCACGCTGGAAACCAGCGTGGAGAATACCCCGTCATGGGATTCTCTTGCGCACCTTCGGCTGATTCTCGAGATCGAACAGAATCTTGGAATTCGTTTCCGGTCGCAGGATATCACCCATTTGACTTCGGTTGCCGCTTTCAACGGGGCTATAGCAAAGTTGGGAAGATAGGCTACTCTATCCAATTTCTGATTGTTGTATGCAGGGCCTTGTACTGAGCCAAACAATGCTCAGTCAGGTTCTGTCCAGATAGCCTCATCATGTTGTGCAAGATCACGAAAGATGGTGTAAGTCATCGGATGACCAAAGGCAAAGAACAGATCGTTCCATTTCATCGCGCCGACGTTGGAGAGCAAGAGGCGCAGGCGGCCGCCGATGCGGTGCGGTCCGGCTGGCTCACCATGGGCTCCAGGACGATCGAATTCGAGGAAAAGTTTGCGGCGTATGTCGGCGCCAAACATGCGATAGGCGTTTGTTCAGGCACCGCAGGGCTTCATCTTGCCCTGGACGCAATTAGTCTCAAGCAGGGAGACGAGGTGCTGGTGCCGACGACGACATTCACCGCCAGCGCGGAAGTGGTGGTTTACTTCAAGGCGAAGCCGGTGCTGGTCGACGTGGATGCCGCGAGCCTGTGCATCGATCCAGCCGATGCGGAGCGCCGTATTACACCGCGAACGCGCGCGATACTTCCCGTGCATCTGGGCGGTCATCCATGTGACATGGATGCGATTCAGGATCTTGCAAATCGCCATGGGCTGCGCGTGATAGAGGATGCAGCCCACTCCCTGCCCGCGTCCTACCGCGGCGTTCGCGTCGGCGCCATCAGTGAACTGACGGCGTTCAGCTTTTATGCCACGAAGCCCATCACAACCGGGGAGGGCGGCATGGTGACCACGGACAATGACGGTCTGGCCACTCGCATGCGCATGATGAGGCTTCACGGCATCAGTCAAGACGCGTGGAAACGATATAGCGCTGAAGGTTCCTGGTACTACGAGGTCGTGGATACAGGTTATAAGTACAACCTGACGGATATCCAGTCTGCAATCGGGATCGTGCAATTGGGAAAGTGCGATGCAATGAATGCCGCACGCGAAAAAATCGCATCCCGGTATACCAAGGAGTTTGCCAGGGAGCGGGCGCTTGAAGTTCCCAAGGTCAGCGCGAACCGCGAGTCAGCCTGGCATCTGTATATATTGCGGCTCAACCTGGAACTACTAACCATCACCCGCTCCGAGTTGATTGAGAAGCTCAAAGTGCGCGGGATTGGAACCAGCGTACACTTCATCCCCCTGCACATGCATCCTTATTACAAGAAGACGTATGGATACAGCGCAGATGAGTTTCCGGTTGCGAGCAGGGAATACGAGCGGTATTTATCCTTGCCGATTTATCCGGGAATGACCGGGGCGCAAATAGATTATGTGATCGAAAACGTGCTTGAAATCGTCACCGGCGCCGCGCGATAGTGGGTTCACCAGGCTCGACGACGCGGTGCATATCGCTGTCCAGATTCGACAGCATCTCCGACGTGACGGTGAGAAAACTTGTCCTGTAAACTATACCGCGCACGAGTTTGACGAGTGGTAGCATTAACCAATTGCAGCTATTACTGGAGGTTCGATTCAAATCACGATGAAGCAACTTGCCGGGTTATACGTTTTCGTGCTCCCCGCCATCCTGGCGGTTCCGTTCCTGGCGCCGGCTCAGGACGTGCCGCAGAGGGATGCATTTGACCGCGTCTCGATTGGCGCATTCGATCCGGACGCATGGAATGGAATCGTGTTCGATGCGGAGGCATACGGCCAACGCGTGCCCTTTGCCATTCGAGTAGGGTCCAAGAGTAATAACTTTCTTGATGGAGCACGGATATTCGACGCCGTAAGCGAGGTGGGTCCGCATGCCCCTGGCGGCTCCTATGCCAGGGTGAGTTGGCGCCATGATCCGCGTGCCGCTAACGTCACGCTGGAGTGGTCGAAAATCGACGCAAACACAGTGGTAGGAAGAATCAAAGCGTCCGCGGATATTCAGTTGGTCCTTGAGTTCTACTCGCCCTTTGGCGCATCGTTCATGGGCGCGTACCGCATAAGTCCCGATGGGATGCAGATCATCGGCGATCATTCCATCGACGGTCATTTCGCCTCGGTTGCGCATCTGGTTGTCGCCACCGATCGCCCCATTGTTGGCAGGGGCACGTTCTCGAGCGCAACGGATTTGAAGAAGGCGATGGATGCGGAAGGTTCGCACAATGGCGAAGGCCAACTCGCCAACACCGGCGTCTCCGGCGAAGGCGCTGCAGCCGGCCTGCAATTCGTGACCGGTAGTGACTCTTATGCCCATTTTGTGGCTACTATTGGATGGCAGACTCCCGAGTTATCGGCAAAGGCAGCGAGCTTGCTTGAGGCGGGAAAGATAGATGCAATTCTAGAAGATCAATCCGCGCGTTACGAGCATAGCCGGCCACACATTCAGGGACTCTTCAGCGGATCACCCGAGGCAATCGGAAACTCCATGTTCTGGAATACATTGTATGTTCCTTCTCTCGACCTTGAGTTTCCCAGTATAAGTCGTTCCTGGGCCAGCGGTTTTGGCGGCTGGGCGGTAGGTGAGTGGGATTGCTTCTTCGGATCTCTTTTGACGAGCCTCGAGGATACAGCACAAACATCAGCAGCAACGCGGGCCATCCTCCTGTCTCAGTCGGCCAATGGCGTGGTTCCGAATATGGACGCGGTTTTGGGGACCTCTCCCGACCGTTCACAGCCTCCGGTTGGTTCCTACGCCGTCTGGAAAAACTACCAGCGCAACGGAGACAGGGTAACTCTGGAATGGGCTTACCCGCGTCTCAAGTTATGGCATGAGTGGTGGTTCGCCAATCGAGGCGACGGGCAGCCCTGGCGGGACGGCAATCGCGACGGCCTGCTCGAGTGGGGCAGCGATAAAGGGTCATCCTTTTCGGTGGGAGGCCGTGGATTTCTTCAAGCGGCCAAGTGGGAATCCGGTATGGACGATAGCCCCATGTACGATGATGTAACTTACAACCCGATTTCGTTCACCCTGGAGCTGGATGATGTTGGCCTCAACTCGCTCTATGCGCTTGACTCCGAGTGCATGGCAAAAATTGCGAAGATTCTTGGAAAGGACGACGACAGCCGTCATTTTACCGCCGATTATGAGCGAATCAAGAAGGCTATGCGGCAGAATCTTTGGAACGAAGAGGACGGAATTTACGAAAACCGGTATTGGGATGGACATTTCTCGAAACGGCTGTCGCCCACAAACTTCTATCCCCTACTGGCCGGAGTCGCGACTCCCGAGCAGGCCGATCGGATGGTAAAAGAACATCTGCTCAACCCCAAGGAATTCTGGGGCCAATATGTCATTCCCACCATCTCAAGAAGCGATCCCGCCTTTAAGGGCCAATTCTATTGGCGTGGCGACATATGGGGGCCCACGAATTATCTGGTCTACGAGGGGTTGAACCGTTATGGTCAGGACGACGTCGCGCTGCAATTTGCGGAGAAGAGTTACAACCTGTTCATGGACGATTGGCACAGCCGGCAGCATTCCGACGAACAGTATTATGCCTGGGGAGGAAGTGCGGGCGGAGATAAGCACTATACCTGGGGCACCCTATTGTGCCTGATACCCATCGAACAGTATTTGGATGACACCCCATGGGACGGACTGAGATTTGGCGCACTCAACCCTCCCGGCAATGGCGAACTATCGAATGTTCGATTCAACGGTCATCGCTACGACATCGCCATCGGGCCAGATCACCTCGCCGTCAAGCGCGACGGTGAAGTTCGCCTGGAAGCAACGGCCGGAATCGTGGTGCGGAATTACTCGATCGATGCGGACCGGTTCACCTTTACTGTGAAGGCGACGAAGCCGGTGAGCCTCACAACAAGGGAGCGCGCTTCGGGAACATTGTCCCTGAAGATCGACGAGGAATCTGCCCAGACTATGACCGTCCATGAAGGAAACGTTGCGTTCCAGGTACCTGCCGGAGAACACAGGATCACCGAGACCTGGACGGTCAATCACTGATGCAATTTGGCGATGATAAACGCCCGCGCCATTTGAGGCAAGCGAGTCATATTGAGCTCCCTTTATTGCGTATGGGCAGACATTCCGTCATTGCAGGAGGGTACGAATGAATATGAATGGGCGCGAACGCGTTTTGGCCATGATCGATCATCGTCCTGTCGATAGAATTCCGTTGATGCCGATAACCATGATGTTGGCTGCGGATCAGATCGGTGTTCAATACGGCGAATATGTAAGGGATTACAGACTGCTTGCCGAAGCCCAGTTGCGCACGGCCGAGAAGTTCGATCTTGACCAGGTGTCCTGTATCTCCGATCCAGCTCGCGAAGCGGCTGATCTGGGCGCTAATGTGAGGTATTTCCTTGATCAGCCTCCCGCGTTTGAGGAATCTCAGGCGCTGCTGGCCGATAAGTCCGTTCTGACTGGGCTGAAGTTCCCCAATCCCATCGGCGGCGGCAGGATGCACGATCGCGTGAAAGCGGCAGCCCTGCTGAAGGAGAAGGTTGCAGGAGAGAGAATTGTGGAAGGCTGGATTGAAGGCCCGTGCGGTCAGGCCGCCAATCTCCGGGGAATTAACGCCTTGATGCTGGATTTCTCCGATGACCCTGTGTTCGTCCGTGACCTGCTGGACTTCGTGGTTGAAATGGAGCTTCGCTTCGCGGACGCACAACGTGAAGCCGGAGCGGAATTGATGGGAGTAGGTGATCCTGCTGCGTCTTTGGTGGGACCGGCTGTCTTTGCTGAATTCCTGTTTCCTGCTCAAAAGAAGCTCGTAGATGGGCTCAAAGCGATGGGTCTGCGCACCCGGTCTCATATCTGCGGCAATACGAAGCGGATCATGAAAGGCAGGGGTGAACTTGGGTACGACATTGTGGATGTGGATGCGATGGTCTCCCTGGCAGATGCCCGGTCGAAAATGCCTGATCAGGTGATACTGGGAAACGTAGCCACCGTTGAAGTTCTGCAAACTGGTTCTCCCCAAGATGTGCTTGCGGCCGTGTCCAAGTGCCACGAGGACGCAGGCGAGCGGTACATCATCGGTGCAGGTTGTGAAGTGCCGCGGGATGCTCCCGCGGCCAATATGTTCGCTCTGCTCGAGTATGCTCAATCGCACCAGTCCGGCGAAGCGCATGCGCATGGGGCACACTGAGAAATGCGTGAGATATGCGATTGAAAGGGCAGGCGGAATCGTTTCTTTCAAGCTGATCGAGATCATTGGGTACAAGCGGACGCTGGTGGGCATCTTCGGCTTTACCGCGGCCACGCTGATCGCCTCGTGGCATTGCAACAGACACATATTTGCCAGTAGGCTGATCATAGCGGGTGTTGACATCCGCACCGTAGCCGAACTGATGGGGCACCAGACGATTCAAATGACGATGCGCTACAGTCACATGGCACCTCAACACAACCGGGCAGCGGTTGACCGGCTGGTGGCTCCGGCTGAATCGGCGTCGAATGGCGGGAATGAGTTGGTGACTAAATTGGCGATCAGCAGTAAACGGAAGTCGGCAAAGCAGCCAATTGAATCTACTAAAGCATTGAAAATAAATAGATTGTAAGACGTGGCCCCGTAGCTCAGGTGGATAGAGCAGCAGTTTCCTAAACTGCGTGTCGGAAGTTCGAGTCTTCCCGGGGTCACCACTCCTTCCTCCAGCGCATTCAGTTCATCGGCCTGCCGGGAGAGCCCCGCCTGCGCTTTGCGATCGACCGCCTCGTTTTTCACATTCTGACCGGGCGCGTTTTGACTTCGCACCCCGTCCCGGTTATAAATGTTGAGGTCATGGAAAGTCGTTCCGTGACGTACCTGCTGCTCCGTCGAGGGGCAGCGCAGTTCAGCACAGCAATCGCCAGGATGCACGGGAAGGCGGTGAAACTCCGCCACTGCCCCGCAACTGTGAGCGCCCCTGCCCCGGTACCCGTCGTTGGGTTATCGGATAAGGGCAGGATTTCAGCCAGGGTTGTTCCGCCCAGCGCGGAAGGCCCGAGGAAACCACTGGAGGCGAGCCTTTATCGGGTTCGTTTTTGGGAAGGTGGCTGGTGAAGGCGCAAGTCAGGAGACCGGTCCTCGCGCTTTTAACCCGCTTGCGTTCCGAGGGGAACGAAGGAGTCATCATGCCAATTTCCGCATCTCCGCGCACTCGCCTGAGTCGCGCTTTGCCCGTCTTATTCTCAGCTATTCTGCTTACATTTGCCGCTTCCATCTGCCCGGCTGCGTCGATCCGCGGCGTAGTGACCGATGCCAGGGGCGCCAAGATCACCGGCGCCAATGTGGCGCTGATCAGCAAAGGGAAGGTGGTTGCCACCGCCATCTCCACGGCCGACGGCAGCTTTCAGATTCTGACCGGGGTCCAGGGACGGTTCTACCTGGTGGTCTCGGCCAAGAGTTTCCGTGAGATTGAGACGCCGGGGTTCTACGCCGGGCGGCTGGACAATATCGAGCGCACCGTGGTGATGGAACCGGAGTGGGTGCGCGAGTCGATCGTGGTAACCGCAACCGGAACCCCCACGCCGCAACCGCAAACCAGCGCCGCGACCAGCGTGCTGGGGCCGCTCGATCTGGCTCTGCGGGAGGACCTGGTGAGCGCGCTGCGGCTGATGCCGGGCACGACTATGGTGCAAACCGGCCAGCGCGGCGGGCAGGGTTCGCTGTTTGTGCGCGGCGGCGATTCGGATGACAACAAGATACTTTTGGACGGAGTGAGCGCCGGCGACCTGGGCGGCCGTTTCGACTTTGGGCCGCTTTCGACGACTGCCCTCGAACGCGCGGAGGTCTATCGCGGGCCCAATTCGAACCTGTATGGCGCCGATGCGGAGAGCGGCGTGGTCAGCCTGACCACCCCGCACGGCACCACCAGCTTTCCCTCGCTCATGTTTCAGGGCGATGCGGGCAACTTCCACACCTCGCGCGAGGAGTTCGAAGTGGCGGGGGCGCACAACAAGTTCGATTATCTGGGCGCCATCAGTTGGCTGCAAACCAGCAATGCGCTGCCCAATGATGAGTACCACGTAACCACGACGGCGGCCAACGTGGGCTGGCAGCCCTCCGGTAGCACGCAGATTCGCGCCACACTCCACTATGGCGTGGATGCCACCGGCGTTCCCAATGCATGGGACTTCTATCACGTGACCGATGTCGCCACCGAGAAGGACCAGGATATGTTCATGAGCGCGTCGATCGACAACCAGACCACGGTGGACTTGCACAACAGCTTTCGTTACGGTCTGACGCGCAAGCGCGAGCAATATCACCTGTGGCAGCAGAGCGGCAGCGGCACCTTCGATGGCTACGGAGACAGCTTTGGCTACCCGGTGACCATTACCGGGGCCAACGGTTACTCGGTGACCGGGCAGGCGTTGCTGGATTACTTCGATACCTACGAGCCCTACTCGAATGGGTACCAACTGGTTTCGAACCGCGATGAGTTTATGTATCAGGGCGATTACCGGGTTACTCCGCACTTTGTTGCGTTGTTCGGCTTCCATTACGAGGACGAGCGCGGGGCAGAGCCGCCCAGTTCGTACTACCCGCCGGTGGAGCGGGAAAACGAATATTATGTTGCGTCGGTGCATGGGGACTACAAGAACCGTTTCTTCTATACGTTGGGCGGCAGCCTGGAGCACTACTCGCTATTCGGCACACAGACCAACCCGCGCGTAGGGCTTTCGTATTATGCCCTTCGGCCGCGCAAGGGAATCTTCAGCGGCACGCGCGTACTGTTCAACTTCGGCGATGCGGTTCGCGAGCCATCACTGACCGACCAGTTCTATTCGCTGTATAACTTCCTGCTCCCCGTCACTGGCGGCCCATCCACTATCCAGGAGTTGCATATCTCGCCCCTGTCGGCGCCTGAGGCGCGCACCTACGAGGGCGGCGTGGAGCAGGCGTTTTTCAGCCAGCGGCTGATCTTCCGCAGCAGCTTTTTTCATAACGAGTTCGGCCGCCAGGTCGAGTACGTGGGGCTGGACCTGATTCCGGAGCTGTTGCCCAATCTGACTACCGCCCAGCAAATCAATTTGGAAGACACCTTGCGGATCAATGGGGCATACGAGCTGACCATCAACAGCGAGGCGTTCCGGGCTATGGGCGTGGAGACCACGGTGGAGGGCGGCATCGGGCGCAACCTCTTTATGCGCGGCGGCTACACCTACCTGGATGCGGTGGTGCAGCGTTCGTTTACCAACGACGACGTGGCGCTACTGGGACCCATTCCGACTTACAACGGCATCCCCGTCGGGGCGGATTCGCCGCTGGAGGGGGCGCGGCCGTTCCGACGTGCGCCGCACACAGGGTTCTTCACTGCCAGCTACTCGACCAAAGGAATTACCGGAGTTTTTACCTCCGCTTTTGCCAGCCGTTCGGACGATACGGATTTTCTGGGCGGGTATGCGTATGGCGCGAACCCCAACAGCATGCTGTTGCCCAACCGGAATCTGGATTCCGGTTACGCCAAGCTGGATTTGGGAGGCAACTATCAGTTGCTCAAGTGGCTGGGTATCTACGTTCAGGCGGAGAACCTGCTGAGCGAGCAGCACATTGCGCCCATCGGTTACCCCAGCCTGCCGATGAACTTCCGCATCGGGCTGCGGCTGCAGTGGGGGCCGGGAAGCGGGAAATGATAGTCGATTGAGACGCCCCTGGGCAGTTTCTGAGCCGGTACCGGGGCGCCTGTTTCAGACCCGTTTTTGGCATTTTCAGGGCTACTTTACGCTAAAAAACAACGAAAATGGCCTGAAATCTGCACGATTTTCACGGTTTTTGCACTCATTATTGATTAGAATCAACGACTTAGGGGAAATAGGGGGGAGGGGGGAGGGGGTACCCTCTGGTACAGACCGGTCACATATCTGACAGATTGGACCGGGGTAACGAGCCTTTCTTTTGCCGCTCGATTTGTATCGGCGCTCGACACGTGCTGGACCTCCCTGGCCGCTCCTACCTAAGTACATTGTGCGCCAATGGGAGTTAATTATCGGCAAGACCAGCGCGCTCAGACAAATGCAGCAGGTTAGCCCCCGCTTACGCGGGGATGGCAAGTTAGCAGGTTAGCGGCGGTATTGCCAGTTGTTTCGGCGCACGACATTTGCTGGACCTCCCTGGGCGCTGCTACCTAAGTAGATTGTGCGCCAAGGGGAGTTAATTATCGGCAAAACCAGCGCGCTCAGACAAATGCAGCAGGTTGGCCCCCGCTTACGCGGGGTTGGCAAGTTAGCAGGTTAGCGGCGGTATTGCCAGTTGTTTCGGCGCACGACATTTGCTGGACCTCCCTGGGCGCTGCCACCTAAGTAGATTGTGCGCCAATGGGAGTTAATTATCGGCAAGACCAGCGCGCTCAGACAAATGCAGCAGGTTGGCCCCCGCTTACGCGGGGATGGCAAGTTAGCAGGTTAGCGGCGGTATTGCCAGTTGTTTCGGCGCACGACATTTGCTGGACCTCCCTGGGCGCTGCTACCTAAGTAGATTGTGTGCCAAGGGGAGTTAATTATCGGCAAAACCAGCGCGCTCAGACAAATGCAGCAGGTTAGCCCCCGCTTACGCGGGGATGGCAAGTTAGCAGGTTAGCGGCGGCATTGCCAGAGGCGGGTTCATCGCTCCGTGGGTCGACTACGCCGATGCAGAGCTAGGAAGATGCTAGACGCGCAACAAGTCCTTGGCCTTCTGGATAATTACGTCGCGGCTTACGTCGGAGATGGCGTTGGTGAGGGGAATCTGCTTGGGGCAGGTATCGACGCAGTTCTGGGCGAAGCCGCACTCCTGGATGCCGCCGTCGCCGGCCAGGGCGCGGAGACGGTCTTCCTTGAAGACCTTGCCGGTGGGATGATTGTTGAAGAGCTTGACCTGGGCGATGGTGGCCGCGCCCACAAAGCCCGTGTCTTCATTGAACTGCGGGCAAACATCCATGCAGCAGCAGCAGGAGATGCAGTTCGAGAGCGGGTAGTTGGCTTCCTGCTGCTGAGGATAGACACGCGGTCCGGAGCCGAGATCGTAGGTGCCGTCGACGGGAACCCAGGCTTTGACGGCCATCAGGTTCTCGAAGAGCACCGCGCGGTCGACCTGCAGGTCGCGAACCAGCGGAAACTTGCTGAGCGGCTCGACGCGGATGGGCTGTTCCAGATTGTCGACCAGGGCCGAGCAGGCCATGCGGGCCTTGCCGTTGATGCGCATGGAGCAGGAGCCGCAAATCTCCTCCAGGCAGCAGGAATCGTAGGTGATGGGGGTGGTAGGGCGGCCGTCGGCGGTGACGGGGTTGGCGGCGATCTCCATCATGGCGGAGACGACGTTCATGCTGGGGCGCCACTCGAGCTCGAAGCGCTCCCAGACGGCAGGAGCATCGGGGTTGGCCTGGCGCTTGATTTCGAATTGTACGGTTCTGGTTGCCATGATCCCTTTCTTGTGAAGGCTCTCTGTTCTTTCGGCCTTTCCCTCAGGGGCTAAATGTGAAGTTTCAATAGGTTGTTGTCCATTCGGTCGAGAACTGGGAAGCTGAAGTTGCGAAACAAAAGCAATCCCAGGAGACCGAATGGACTATCACTATCATGCTC
>Ga0187877_1000516_pt1 | contig 48120 bp, 39 predicted proteins | sample June2016WEW_17_1_3_FD_132430 | JGI IMG/M metagenome (GOLD analysis project Ga0187877, IMG submission 132430) | Peatland microbial communities from SPRUCE experiment site at the Marcell Experimental Forest, Minnesota, USA - June2016WEW_17_100 | ecosystem: Environmental > Terrestrial > Soil >...
CAGCAGTAGGGCGCCGGTCTCACTGCGCGCGGCTACCAGGCGCAGCTGGGTGTGTCCATGTCGCAGTCCGTCCAGGATTTCCTGCCAAGTCAGGCCATCAACCAGCCCGACGGCCGCAGCCCGCAGGGCCGTGTGAACCGAGTGCTGCCCGATCAATGGGATGCGCACATGCAGGGCCTCCTGGTGGTAGTGCAGGTGGAAACGGATCCCATCCATCCCCAGACCTTCCACCTCGTCGGCCCACAGCTCCGACGCCGGATTCAGGCCGTAAAAGAAAACGCGGGCCTTGGTCTTCTTCGCCATCGGGCGCACCAAGGGGTCGTCATAGTTTAAAACAGCAACCCCCTGCGGAGCAGGCGGGAGCGCCTGCACGAGCTCGGCCTTGCCGCGGGCGATGGCGTGCTGAGACCCGGCGCGCTCTGCGTGCACCGTGCCGATATTGGTCACGACCCCAATTTCCGGCAGGGCCATGTCACACAGGAAGGCGATCTCACCCGGAACATAAAAGCCCATTTCCAGGACGGCCCGCTCATATCCCGCCCCCAGGCGCAGCAAGGTCAGCGGCAGGCCGATTTCATTGTTCAAATTGCCGGGGCTTTTCAGGGTGCGATAACGCGTGCCGAGCACCTCGGCAATCACTTCTTTCGTGGTGGACTTGCCAACACTGCCGGTGATGCCCACCACGCGCAGGTTAAATTTACGGCGCCAGTATCGGGCGATTTGCTGAAGGGCGGCCAGGCTGTCCTTGACATACAAGCAGAAGGGCACCTCCAGCCCGGACAGGGCTTCCTCGCGGAAGCCCGCCCTCAGGTCCAGGAAGCGAACCTCTTCCTGGAGGGTGTGCTGGATGATCGCAAATGAGGCCCCCCGGCGGAAGGCCTCCCCCACATAGGAATGGCCGTCCAAATGTTCGCCGGGCAGGGCGACGAACAGGGAACCGGGGATGACCTGACGGGAGTCAATGGCCGCCTCGGTGATGACCGTGTCAGCCATCGCTGGGCGGGTGTTGGTCAGGGCCTCAAGGACATCAGCCAGGGTTAGCATGTCTCCTCATTGCCCGTTCAGTTGCAAGCGGACATTGTCCGGCGGAATCCCGAGCAAGACGACCAGTTTTTCTACGATATCCGTGAAAACCGGGGCAGCCACCACCGATCCCCAGATGTCCGAGGTCGGTTTCTCGAGCCAGACGTAGACCAGGAATTGGGGGGCGTCAACCGGGCCCCACCCGATGAAGGAGGCATTGGTGTAGTTGCTGTCGTAACCTCCCGTGGGATCGGGGATTTCCGCCGTGCCGGTCTTCCCGGCGATGCGGTAACCTGGGACCAGGCCTTTGGGGCCTTCCGTTTCAATGGCAACCGCCAGCATCTCGTTCAGGGTGTGGGCGGTGGCGGCAGAGATCGGGTTTCCGACCACCTGGGGGGACAGGTCGTGCTGCTGCCCATCTTCGACGATGGCTTTCAGGACATGCGGATAGTACATCCGGCCGCTGTTGGCGATGGCGGAGGCCGCCATGACCAGCTGAATGGGTGTGACCGCCACTCCCTGGCCGAAGGCATTGGTGCCCAGGTCGACCGGGTACCAGTCCCCGTCACCGGGCAGCTTGAGGCGCCCGGCAACTTCGCCGGCAAGGTCGATCCCGGTTGGATGACCGAGGCCGAAGCGCTTCATATACGTATAAAAGGTATCGTTGCCTTCCTGGGTCGCGACCCATGCCAGACACACGTTGAGGGAGTTGGCCAGACAGCCGGTCATGTCCTGCAAGCCCCAGGCACCGTTGTTCCAGTTCGTGATGGTGGCCCCCCCGACCGTGATCGAACCGGTATCCATAAACGTGGTGCTGGGTTGCACCGTGCGGCTGTCCAGAGCTCCGGCCATGGTCAGGATTTTCAGGACCGAGCCGGGTTCAAACGCCTGGCTGATCGCCCGGTCGAAGGGGGTTTGTCCCGGAAAGACCTGCGCATAGTTGGCATAGTTGTTGGGGTCCAAGCGCGGGGTGGTCGCCATCGCCAGAACTTCGCCATTGCGGGGATCCAGGATGACCACGGTTCCGGAAGCCGACCCGGTGTCCTGGACGGCTTTGTCCAGGATTTGCTCCGTAACGGCTTGCAGGTTGCTGTCGATGGTCAGGATCAGGGTTGCCCCGGAGGGAATGTCCGGAAGTTCTTCGGCCCGGGTAGGGTCGGTCGGAACCAGAAGCGTCACCGGCACACCGGCCAGGATATTGTTGTACTTCTCTTCGACCCCGAAATAACCGCGTTCATCCGCGGTGACGAAACCCAGGATGTTTTCGGCCAGGCTGCCATCGGGATAGCTGCGCTGTAGGTGCGGATTGAATGCCAAACCGTCCAGGGTGTTGCCGGTTGGATCGTTCTGGACCGACTGTTGAAGCTTGATCAGGGTGTCTGCCGTCGCAGCGGCCACATCGTCTTTGAGGACGATGTAGACCACCCCCTGCGCGGGGTTTTGAAGTTTGTTGAGAGTGTCCGTGTAATCCAGCCCCAGGTACATCTGGGCGGCCAGGGCGATATTCTTTGGATCACGCATCGCCTTGAGATCCACGCCCACTTCATAAACGGTCTGGTTCCCGGCCAGCAAATTGCCGTTGCGGTCAAGGATCTCACCCCGCGGAGGGTAATAGGTTTCCCAGGCATAGTCATACGCATCGTTGCTGTTCAGGATCTTCTTTGCCTCCGGGCTGGTCTGGATATGGAAGATCTGGGCAAGGATGCCGAGGCCTACCACGGCCAGGCAGGCTGCAATCGCGAGGTAGCGCCAGTTACGCGGACTTTTCACGGCTGGCCTCCCGAGGGGGCTGAGCTGACCAGCTCCTGGGTGAACCAATCGAGGAGCGACTCGGTGTATTCCGGCAGGATGATCGCGTTGGCGGGGGCAGGCACATTGGTGGTCAGGTCGATGGCTGGTTTCGGCTGGTAGCCCGGGACGACCACGTAGGTGATGTCGGTCGGGTCTACGGGTTGGAAGCCCAGATCCTGTGCCCTCTTCTGCATGGCTTCGGTGGATGTCAATGCCGCCAGCTGGGTCTCCAGGTCGGCATTCGTGCGTTGGTTGGTGAGGATGTCGGCCCGGGTGTTCTGGATGGCGCGGCCAGCCAGGTTCGCCTGCGTAGTGATATTAAGGTAAATGGCTGCCACCATGGCAACCAGGACTAATCCAAGCAGAAACAAGCCGATCCATTGGCGTTGGACACGCCAGGAGGCTTGTCGGTATTTTTGGACGATTTGAGTGACGTTGTTCATTTTATCTTTACCATATCGAAAGTGTTCAGCGGGTAAACCTTTTAAGGCTGCACCTCCATTGAGGGGCGGACGCCCTTTGACTTATAGCTTCTCTGCGACGCGCAGCTTGGCGCTGCGGGCCCGGGAATTCTGCTCGATTTCCCGCTCGGAGGGCCGGATCGGCCGGCGGGTGATCTCCTGAAGGATCGCTTTATGACCACAGGTACAAACCGGCTGGTCGGGGGGGCAAAGGCAGTCCTTGCTTTCACGACGGAAGTACTCCTTGACCAGGCGATCCTCAAGGGAGTGAAAGGCGATCACAGCCAGCCGGCCGTACCGCCCCAGGGCTCGGATCGCCAGCGGGAGGGCCATTTCAACCGCCTCCAGTTCACCGTTGACCGCGATGCGCAGGGCCTGGAAGGTCTGCGTAGCAGGGGGGTGGGAGCCATGCCTGAGGCTGGCTTTTGCAACGATGGCGGCCAGCTCGCGGGTCCCTTTCACCGGTCGGGCCCGGACAATGGCCCGGGCGATGCGGCGTGCCGCCGGCTCTTCGCCGAGGCGGTAGAGCAGCTCAGCGATTTCTGCTTCCGGCCAGAGATTGACGATCTCGTCAGCCGTCAGCGGGTTGGATGGATCGAAGCGCATATCGAGTGGACCCTCTGCCAGGTAGGAGAAGCCGCGCTCCGGCGAGTCGAACTGCATGGAGGAGGCACCCAGATCGAGCAGGATGCCATCCACCGTTTCCCAACCGATTGCAGTCATCTGCGTTGCCATCGTCGTGTAAGAGCCTTGATTAATATGGGCACGCTCCCCGAAGGGAGCGAGATTCCGGCGTGCCAGCACGATTGCTTGCGGGTCCACATCCAGGCCGAGAAGCTGCCCCTCAGGCTGACTGGCCTCTAAAATCCCGAATGCGTGACCTCCTGCGCCCAGCGTCCCATCGATGTAGCGCCCCCCGCTTTTGGGGCGTAAAGCGTGTATAATTTCCTGGTAAAGTACGGGTCGATGATCCGGAAGCATCTCAGCGGGTCTTCAGGTCGAGTGTGGCAAAGCGCTGGGCATTGGCTTCCGCGTCCTGCACCTGGGTGACTTGCTGTTTCCAGAGTGCCGGTGTCCAGATCTCGAAATAGTCGCCCTGACCGACAAGCACCGCCTCGGTCTTCAGTTCGGCGAATTCGCGCAGGTTTTGCGGAAGCAGGATGCGACCGGATTTGTCCACCTCCAGCTGAGAGGCATTCCCGAGGATGATCCGGCGTAAAAGACGGGCAGACGGATCGGTCAAGTTCAGGGCCATGATGCGTTGATAGATGATCTCAAACGCGGCGGGCGTCAGTACCATCAGATTGCGGTCCAGACCCTGGACAACAAAAGCCCCGTCCGCCAGCAACTCCCGGTACTTGGAGGGGACCGTCAGGCGGCTCTTCTCGTCAAAGGAATGGATGTACTGGCCCAAGAACATTAGTTCTGTCCCTTTCTTTAAACCCGAACGCCGGAACCAGCCGGCGTCCCACTATGACCCACTTCATCCCACTGACGAGATTATTTTAGCACAAACTAAGTCCAAATAGCAAGTGGCATTTTTGGTATACGCATTTATGACCAGCCCACAGGGCAAAATGGCTTTTCGGACCTCCCTGAGCGGTCCGAAACGAACGCAAAATCCTATGGACCCAGCCTGAATGGGTCTTACCTCGCCGATCATTCGTGTATATATGCCCCCGGTCATCCAACTTCTCCTCTCATCTCGCTGGACCGATTTCGAATTACTCGATAGCGGCGATGGACAGAAATTAGAGCGTTACGGTCCGTACACGTTCGCCCGCCCGGAAGTACAAGCGCTGTGGCACAAGACCCTGCCTGCTGCCTCCTGGCAAAAGGCTCAGGCAGTCTTTCATGCGACTGGCGAAGAGAGCGGCGGGCATTGGGAGTTACACGAAACCATTGCCAGAAGGTGGGAGATGGAATACTCCCTGGAGCGGAGCGGTAGATCCTTGCGCTTTTGGGTGCAGACCACACCTGGCCGGCATCTGGGCGTTTTCCCGGAGGCGGCGGCCCATTGGGATTGGATGGACGCTCTGATTGAGAAGGCGGGCAGACCGATCCATGTGCTTAACCTGTTCGGCTATACCGGCCTGGCGACCCTGGCAGCCTCGGCGGCCGGGGCCAATGTCACACATGTGGATGCTTCCAAGAAATCTGTGACCTGGGCTCGCGAAAACCAGGCTTTGTCCGGACTGCAGGACGCACCCGTGCGCTGGATCGTGGACGATGCCTTGAAATTCGTCCAGCGCGAGGCCAGGCGGGGAATGAAATACGATGGGATCCTGCTCGATCCTCCCAAGTTTGGACGTGGTCCGAAGGGTGAGATTTGGGAGGTCTTCAAATCCCTGCCGGTGCTATTCCAGGCCGTGCAGGCGGTGCTCAGTCAAAAACCCCTCTTCGTCATCGTCAATGCCTATGCGGTTAAATGCTCAGCGCTCCACCTGTACTTTGCCTTGGCCGAGATGATGAAGGGCTTCGGGGGGAGCGCGACCTGTGGTGAACTGGTCCTTCAGGAGAAGAGTGCTGGAAGGCTGCTTTCCAGCGCGGTTTATGCCCGTTGGGAAGGCGATCCTGCTCATTGAGACGCAAGCTCATGCCCGAGGCCATCCAGCCGGTGGCCGGCAAGAGCTGAAAGGCGTCTTTGTACCCGATCCACAAGTAAGTTGAAGGTGTGCGGTCTTCTCATCCAATTTTTCATTGGCTTTGGTACAATAGCAGGATATGACCCTGCCCACTGCATCGATGGAAAGTAAACTGGATACGCCGCTGAAATGTTGGATCCCGGTCAGGGTGGAGACGCTGGTGGTGCTGGTGATCCTGCTGCTGGCGGTGGTTTCGCGTTTTGTTGACCTGGGGGTGAGGGCGATCAGCCACGACGAGGTCAATCATGTCATCCCGGCCTACAGTCTCTATTCGGGGCAAGGCTACAGCTACGATCCGCTGAGCCACGGGCCGCTGCAGTTTCACATGATGGCGCTGTCCTATGCGCTGTTCGGGGACAATGATTTCACCTCGCGGATCCCGGCGGCGGTGTTCAGTGTGGCGGCGGTGGCGGTGGCAATGCTGCTGTTTCGTCGCTACCTGGGGCGGGTGGGGGCGCTGGCGGCGGGGTTGATGATGCTGATCTCGCCCTACATGCTGTTCTACGGGCGGTACGAGCGCAACGAGGCATTCATTGTGCTGTGGGGACTGCTGACGCTGTATGCGATCTTGCGTTATCTGGAGAAGGGGGAGAAGTGGGTGCTGATCCTGTACACGCTGGTGAATGCGCTGCACTTCACCGACAAGGCCACCGCGTATATCTTTGCGGCCGAGGAATTGATCTTCCTGGCGGTCTATTTTGTGGACCGCCTCAGCCGCCGTGAGTGGCCCGCTGCGCGGGCGCGTAATTCATTCCTGGGAGCGCTGAGCCTTGGGCTGATCCTGCTGGGGGCAGCCGGAGCGCTGTACTTTACCGAGAAGCCGCTGGGCATGCTGATGAAGGGGCTGGTGGGAGGAGTGGGGGTGCTCGCCGTGGCGGCGCTGGTGTATGCCGGGGTGGTTCTGGTGCGCGCTCTGGGGTGGGGTGGGATCCGGGCGGAGCGCTCGTTCGACCTGCTGATGCTGCTGGGGACGCTGATCCTGCCGCTCCTGGCGGCGTTGCCGGATAAGCTGGCTGGTTTTGATCCACAGGATTACTCAACGACCGGGCTGGAACATTCACTGGCCTTCATCCTGCCTCTGATGGCCGTCGCCATAGCACTCGGGCTGTGGTGGAAGGGCAGTTCCTGGTTCTTATATGCAACCCTCTTTTACTTCCCGCTCCTGGTTTTGTACACCACCTTTTTCACCAACCCGGTGGGTTTGGCGGGGGGTTTCATGGGAGCGCTGGGCTACTGGATGATCCAGGAACGGGGCGACCAGCCGCTGTACTACTATGCCCTGCTGCAGATCCCGATGTACGAGTTCCTGCCGGCCGTGGGAACGATAACAGCCGCGTTGATCGCCATCTCCAAACGATTGTGGCAATCCGAACCCGGCCAACCCTTCACCACGGCCAAGGTAGAAGAGGGGGAAGTTCGTCGGGTACCTACGGTGGCCCTGACGGTGTACTGGTCGGTGAGCAGCCTGGTTGCGTTTTCGGTGGCGGGCGAGAAGATGCCCTGGCTGACGACCCATATCGCGATGCCGATGATCTTGGCGGCGGGGTGGGCGGTCGGCTGGCTGGTGGAGACAGTGCATTGGGGGCAGGTGCGGGAGTGGGCCAGTCGGCAGTACGTCCGGGCGGTGGTGCTGGCCTTTTTGGGGCTGCTGGCGATCCTGACAGCCCGAGCGGCCTGGCGGGCGGCCTACATCAATTATGATAACCCGCTCGAATTTCTCGTGTACGCCCACTCGACCGCGGACACGAAACAGCTGCTGGGGGAGATCGAGGAACTATCTCGGCGGACGACCGGCGGGCTGGACATGGTGGTCGCATACGATAACATGGTGAGGTACAACTATTGGTGGTATCTACGCCATTATCCCAACCGGATCGACTTTGATGTCAACCCGACCCTGGACCTGCGGCGTGCCCTGGTGATCGCCGTGGGGGCTGAGAGCTACAGCAAGATCGTGCCGGTGGTGCGGAACGACTACAACGTCACGGACGGGATGCGCCTGTGGTGGCCGATGGAGGATTACTTCAATCTGAAGTGGGACTCGATCGCCAGCGAGCGGGCTGCGGCGCTCGGGCCTAACAACACGTCCCCGATGACCATTGGGGAATATGTGAAATATGCCTGGCGGCACATCCGGCCGTTCTTCACAGATTCCAAGGTGTTCAGTGCGGTGTGGCAGATCTGGTTCAATCGGGACTATACGGAGTGGGCGGCGCTGAAGAACAGCGATGCCTACACTCTGACGAACTGGGGGGTGAGCGACCGGATGCGGTATTATGTGCGCAAGGACATTGCCTCGCAGATCTGGACGTACTCCTCGGTGGTGAAGGCCGTGGTGCAGCCGGTGGATCCGTACCAGGCCCTGACCGAGGCGTTCACGCCGGATGCGGTGCTGGGTGGGGCCGGCGCGCAGCCTGGTCAGTTCCAGGCGCCGCGCCAGATCGCACTGGCTGCGGATGGCAGCCTGTATGTGGCGGATTCGGGCAACAACCGCATTCAGCATCTGAGCGTGAGCGGGCAGGTGCTCGGGGAGTGGGGCAGCTTTGCAGATGCGACGAAGGGTGCTGCGCCGGGCGGGACGTTCAATGAGCCGTGGGGTGTGGCGGTGGGCCCGAATGGAAATGTGTACGTGGCGGACACCTGGAACCACCGTATCCAGGAGTTCACCTCGGACGGGAAGTTTATCCGGATGTGGGGTACGGGGCCGGGTCTCGGGCCGCAGTCGTTCTACGGGCCGCGCGGTGTGGTGGTGGACAGTGCCGGGCGGGTGCTGGTGGCGGACACGGGCAACAAGCGGATCGTGATCTTCGATGCGAATGGGGGGTATCTGGGGGAATTCGGGAGCGGGGGCTCGCAGGCGGGTGAGCTGGACGAGCCGGTCGGCCTGGCGCTCGGGAAGGACGGCCGGCTGTATGTGACCGACACCTGGAACCAGCGCGTGCAGGTGTTTGCGCCTGATGCGAGCGGGCTGAATTACACGAGCGTGGCGCAGTGGACGGTGGCGGGCTGGGTGGGGCAATCGGCGGAGAACAAGCCCTTCATCGCGGTGGGCTCAGCGGGGGAGGTCTTCGTGAGCGACCCGGAGGCCTGCCGGGTGATCGAGTTCAATGCGGGGGGAAACGCGCAGCATGTATGGGGCGGCTGTGGGGTGACCGGCGGTTTCACCCTGCCGGACGGCCTGGTGCTGGACCAGGCGGGCGGGTTGTGGGTCGGCGATGCCGGGATGGGCAGCCTCATCCATTTCAACGTGGGGGCTTCAGCTCCCTAAGCGACTTTGCCGGCGCGGCGAGGCGCGCCCGGGACTTAAAAAAGAGCGGGCGAACCTTGGACAGGACGACCTTCACAAGCAGGCCTGCCCTCCAGAAGGACACCGCTGCCATGCCGTGGGCCAGGACGGCGAAGAGCGGAGGGGTCTGGTACGTGTAGTAGGTCCAGCACTGGCGCGTGGTGCCCCACAATTCGAGAAAATAGCCCAGACCACTTCCGGCTAGGAAGATCAGAAAGGCCAAGCGGTGATCGGTCGGGGTCAGGATGAACAGGGCGCACACCAGGAGGGCTGCCCAGGTCATGATCCTGGGCAAAGTGGGGGCGACAAAGGCCAGCATCAATCCGTAAAAACCCAGGAAGGTCAACCAATACAGAGCCCGGTAGGTATGGATGGCTCGCTTCGGCAGGAGGCGATTAAGCGCCCGGGTGATCCGGTCAATGGCGAGGGTAGCGATGGGCCAGGCCGGGATGATCCACAGCGGTGGACGCTCGGCGGTGAAGTAAAACCACAGATTGGTCTGCGTTCCCCAGGATTCGATCACCAGGCCGCCGAGTGTCCCGACGAAGATGATCAGGGCATCCCTCTTCAGATCGGCGTGGGCCATGATGAGCAGGGTCATGGCGAAGTAGATTCCCACCAGCAGCCAGTCGAAGTTGCGCCACCACGTACCGTTCCAGCGGATGTACGCCAGGACCTGTAAAGCCAGCGGCCACCAGAAATAGATGATCATCCCGCACACCAGCACAAAGGCGGCCAGCAGGTAGCTGCTGTGGCGCGTCCAGCCGAGCAGGGATAGGGCACGTTTTGGCCAGGTTCTGTGCGGAGCCAGATCTGTCATGCGTGCGATTATACGTGTATTCGGTTGACTCGCGTCACCGATTGTTCTAAACTTAGCCAGAAGGGAGAGAAATGCTTATGAACGATTACTTGCTCCGCTGGGGGCTGCTCAGCACGGCTCGCATCAACCATGCCCTGCTCGGCCCGCTGCACACCTCCAAACGGAATCGGCTGGTGGCGGTGGCCAGCCGGGAGCAGGCCAGGGCCGAGCGCTACGCCCGGGAACACAAGATCCCACGCGCCTACGGTACTTATGAGGCCCTGCTCAACGATCCGGAAATTGATGTGATCTATAATCCCCTGCCCAACCAGCTGCACGCCGAATGGACGATCAAGGCGGTCGAGGCAGGCAAGCACGTGTTGTGTGAAAAACCGCTAGCCCTCTCTGCGCAGGAAGTGGATAGAATCTCGGCGGCGGCACAAAAAACCGGCCGGGTGGTCGCTGAAGCCTTCATGTACCGCACCCATGCCCAAACCTTAAAGGTGAGGGAAATCGTGCAGGGCGGGAAGCTTGGCAGGATCCAATTGGTGCGCGGCTCCTTTACGTTCCTGCTGGACAAGCCGGATGATTACCGGCTCGATCCAGCCATGGGCGGAGGCAGCCTCTGGGACGTGGGTTGCTATCCGCTAAGCTATACCCGCACGGTGCTTGCCTCAGAGCCGGTGGAGGTCTTCGGCTGCCAGGTGACCGGGCCAAGCGGCATCGATGAGACCTTTGCCGCCCAATTGAGATTTCCGGGGGGGGTGTTTGCCCAGCTGGACTGCAGTTTTGCCATTCCGTATCATGTCTTCATGGAGATCGTCGGTGACCAGGGGACGCTGGTTGTCCCCGTTCCCTTCAATCCCGGGGCGAATGGGGCCGTGTATCTGGCCCGCAAGGACAAAAACGAGCGGATCTCGATAAAAGGAACGGCGCCCTACGTGAGCGAGGTCGAGGATCTGGCCGATGCCATCCTGCTCGGGAAACCGCCGTGTATCAGCCTGGCAGACAGCCGTGCCAATGTGGTGGCGATAACCTCATTGCTCGAATCGGCCCGGACAGGGAGGCCGGTGAAACTGCCTGCTGGGCTGCCCGTTCGGGAATGACCACTGCCGGAAGTGGATCCCACCCTAGCCGTAGACCTCGGGGTTGACGCAGTGGGGCAGGCGTTCCCCTCTCAGTCCGGCGATGAGATTCTCGGCTGCCATCAAGGACATCCTCTCCCGTGACGAACGGCTGGCACTGGCGATGTGCGGGACGACGATCAGATTGTCCAGGGTAAGCAGGGGACTGTCCATCGGAAGAGGTTCTGGGTCGGTCACGTCAAGAGCGGCTGCAAAGATCCGCCGTGCCTTTAGAACATCATACAAAGCTTGATGATCCACCACGCCTCCGCGTGCGGTATTGACCAGGATGGCATTCGGTTTCATTTTTTCGAAGGCGGTCCGATTCATCAGGCGGCGGGTTTGGTCGGTCAGGGGGCAGTGCAAGGAGACGAAGTCGGATTGGCGCAGCAGGACGTCCAGGTCCACCTGTACCGCCGCCAGCTTTTCATCGAGCTGGACCGGGTTGGGATCTGCGAAGAGCACACGCATTTCAAATCCGGCGGCACGCTTGGCGACCGCCTTCCCGATCCGACCCAAGCCGATGATGCCGAGCGTCGCTCCCTTTAGATCCGCACCCAGCAGCAGGGAAGGGCTCCAGGTTTTCCACCGGCCCTCCCGGACAAAGCGCTCGCCTTCCACCACGCGCCGGGCAGCCGCCATCAACAGGGCAAAGGTCAGGTCCGCGGTGGCGTCGGTCAGGATGCCCGGGGTGTTGCCGACCGGGATGCCGCGTAAGCTAGCCGCCCCCACGTCCACGTTGTCCACGCCGACGGCATGATTGCTGATCACTTTCAAACTTTTTCCAGCTGCGTCCAGCACGCTCTGGTCGACCCGGTCGGTCAGCAGGCAGAGCAGCCCATCCACGCCACGCACTCGCTCCAGGAGGGCCTCCGGCGAGGGGGGGATCTCCTCGGGCCACACATCGGCCTCACAGAAATCCTGTACCATTTTCAAACCCTGATCGAGGATGACGCGGGTCACAAAAACTCTCGGTTTTGGCATCGCAGCCTCCACGGGTTTAATGCTATCATACCGGTGTGATTCCTGCTGAGTCCTTGCTCACCTCGACCCTGCGCACCCACCCCCGCGGCCTGGCGGTCAGCCGCATCCTGGCAGCAGCCCTGGCGGCGGTTGAGCCGGGCGAGGCGGTACGGCACTCCGTCCGGCGTGAGGGGGAACGGTTGGTCGTTGCCGGCCGGGATTACGATCTTTCAGCTTACCGGCGCATAGCTGTCCTGGGGATGGGCAAAGCCGGGGTTGGCATGGCAGAAGCCCTGGCCGAGCGGCTTGAGGGACATCTGTCGGGCGGGCTGGTCGTCACCAAGCACGCACCCCCGGCCGTTTCCATCCCGCTGACCGTGCTGGAAGGCGGACACCCGCTCCCGGATGAACACAGCCTGGCTGCCGGTCAGAAGATCCTTGCGCTGCTTTCATCCCTGGGAGCGGAAGACCTGCTCTGGTGCCTGATCTCTGGCGGCGGCTCGTCGCTGGCGAGCGCGCCCCTTCCTGGGGTGACCCTCACCGATCTGCGGGAGATGACCACCGCCCTGCTGTCTTGCGGGGCGCGCGTGGACGAGATCAACACGCTGCGTCGCCATCTGGATCGGATCAAAGGCGGAGGGTTGATCAAGCTCGCAAACGGGGCAACGGTCATCAGCCTGATCCTTTCGGATGTGGTTGGCAACCCGCTCGAAGCCATCGCCTCCGGCCCGACCGCACCGGATCCAACCACCCGGGCGGAGGCGCAGTCGGTCATCCAGCGGTATTCCCTGCAAGGTAAAATACCTGCCGTGATTGGGGAAGTCCTGAACGGCGCCCCGGAAACCCCGAAACCCGGTGAGGCGATCTTCGACCGCGTCCAGAACGTCCTCATCGGTAGCAATCTGCTGGCCGCCCAGGCAGCCCTGATGCAGGCCGAGCAGGAGGGTTTTCATCCATACCTGTGGCGGACCGACTTGCAGGGGGAGGCCCGGCAGGCTGCCTTCGAGCTGGCTACCTATCTGCGCCAGGCCAGACAAACCGGCCTCCCGGTCCCGCCTCCCGCCTGTATCGTGGTGGGTGGTGAGACCACGGTGACCCTGCGCGGCAAGGGCCTGGGCGGGCGCAACTGCGAGCTGGCGCTGGCGGCGGTGACCGAGCTGGCGGATTATCCGGGTGTGCTGCTCGCCAGCCTGGCCACGGACGGGGAGGATGGTCCCACGGATGCGGCGGGGGCGGTCGTGACCGGCGAGACATTCCGGCGCGCGGCTGAATTGGGGCTCAACCCGATGACATTCTTGGACCGCAACGATTCCTATGGATTCTTCGCCGGACTGGGTGATCTGCTCAAACCTGGTTCTACCGGGACGAACGTAAACGATTTAATATTCCTGTTCAGCTATTGACTCCTCGAATCGAACCCCGCTTCCAGAGAAAGCCGAGGCAGGTTGAAAAGGCCCCGGTGTCCGCCTCCAGTTATTTTCCGACAGGACTGGCCCTGGGTGAGAATTCCGGAGCATGATGCCGGTTGCGACCTAAAATCTCTGGTTCGTCGCAACTTTGCAGAATTCGTCAAGTTGATCCAATCGCCGAAGATGTGCTGAAAATCCTGACTGCCCAAGCCCGTGAAACCCTACACTCGATATGCGTCTCAACCAACCAGATGGCTGATCCTCGATCAGCCGGAACTTTCAATATCATGTTCTTAACCACAATCGTGGGTCAATTCGTATGATCAGCACCTCCATTGCCAGAACCAAGAGTGAAGCGTTTCGGCGGACGTTAGGTTACTATTCGTTATTCATCTGCCTGGGACTCAGCTCCGCGATCATCGGGCCGACTTTGCCTTCCCTTGCCGCTCAGACCCACACCCAGCTGGGGAGCATGGGGCAGATGTTCCTATTCGGTTCGGCTGGCTATTCCCTCGGAACGATCGTCGGTGGACGGCTCCTAGATCGGGTGCGAGGGCATCCTGTCTTGGGCATTGCCCAGCTGTGTGCAGGTGCATCAATCTTCTTTATCCCGATCGCGCCCTGGTTCTGGTTGCTGCTGACGATAGTCACTTTTAAAGGCTTTGCCGAAGGCTTCATCAACACCGGCGCGAACCTCCTGCTGATCTGGACACATGGCGAAAAGGTAAGCCCATACATGAACGGTTTGCACTTTTTCTTTGGCCTGGGAGCGGTTGTGGCCCCGTTCCTGGTAGCCCAAGAGGCAGGGGTTACGAACGGGTATCACTGGGTCTACTGGGCTTTGGCGGCTTTCATGCTCTTGGTCGGCTTGCGTATGCTGACCTTGCCGGGCAGCCCCCATCCAGTACCCCAACCCAAAGAAGGAAAGAAGGAGTTCACCGTTGCCCGAAAGTACTATCCATTGGTGGTCACTGCGGCGCTGTTTTTATTCTTCTATGTGGGAGCAGAGATTACCTTAAGCGGCTGGGTATACACCTATGCGGTCACCCTCCATTTAGCCAGCGCTGTCGGGGCAGCCTACCTAAATTCTGGATTCTGGCTTGCCTTCACCCTCGGCCGTCTGATCTCCATCCCAGCCGCCACCCGCTTCAAACCAAGGCAGATCCTCCCGGCCGCTCTGTTCTGCTGCCTGTCTCTCCTAGCAGTGGGAATCCTCTTTCCTGGCTCACGGTCGATTCTGTGGATCATGACCCTTGGACTGGGCTTCTGCATGGCTCCCATCTGGCCGACCGGCTTCACCCTGGCAGGTCAATCCATTAATATGACCGGCCGGATTAGCGGGATAGTCCTGCTCGGTGATAGCTTTGGCGGCATGGTCCTTCCCTGGCTGGTGGGCCAGGTGATCGGTACGGCCGGTCCGCGTGTCATGGTGCCCCTGATCTTTGGCAGTCTGGTCATGTGCTTCCTGGCTTTTGTCTACCTCCTGCGACTTGGTCAGAAAAAGGCGCCGCGGGTCTCTCGCGAATTGTAAACCTCCCACAAGGCTCACGTCTCCGGTTCGTTCGGTCCCCTGTTCTTCCGCGGATGAAAAACCTGATTTTGATATAATGGAGCGGATCTTGAGGCTGAGCGGTTGGGATTGATGGGTTGACTGGAAGCATGAAGCGCCCTTCTCTTCGTACTGTGTGTCTGATCGGGGTGGGTCTCCTTGGCCTGGTGGGGGGAGCCATGGCGATCTATTCTTCCGCGAACGGCCCCTGGGGATATGAGGATTCAGCAACCTATATCATCACGGCACGCAACTTGATGCGCGGCATCGGTCTGGGCTATTATTCTCCGGATGGTTTATTTCATGTCTGGACGATCAAACCCCCCCTTTATTCGGTGGTCCTCAGCCTGTTCGGACGGGTGGGAGCGGATCTGGTCGCTGCGTCTCGCTGGTTGAACATCCTGCTTTTTGCGGTGACAATCTTCCTGGGCGGCCTGATCCTGATCCAATTCAGTTTGGCGATGGAACTCTCGTTTCCAACTGGGTTATTGCTGCTCGGGTTCCCCACCATGGTGAGGCTGTCCGGCTCGGCCATGTCTGAGCCTCTTTTTATCTTTCTCCTCCTGGCGGGCATCTATGGTCTGCTGGGTTTATTTAAATACCGTTCCGGCCGCTGGCTGATCCTTTCGGCGGTATCGACCAGCCTGCTGCCGATGACCCGCTATATCGGGATCGCCATGATCCCGGTTGGCGTGCTGGGGATACTCATTTTCTTCCCTGGATCCTGGAAGGAGCGCTCCTGGAAAGCGGTGCTTTTTGGCGTCCTTGCCAGTTTGCCGATCCTGGTCTGGGAGGGGTGGATCTACTTCCGGGTGGACCACTCGCTGGGAGGGAGGACCGTCCAATTCGATTGGCCTACCGTGTCCGCTCGCCTGGTGCAGTTTTATGCTCCTGTTACTAGTTACGTGATGAACTGGATTCCGTTCGGGGGGAATGTCCTGGGGCTCCGTTTTCGACTGCGCTACGGGCTGATTTTCCTGGTGATCGCGGCGGTGGTCCTCGTTACCCTCCTGGCGGTGCGGCGGACCTGCAAGAGCCTGGACCGAATAAGAGCGGATCGTGATCTTCAGCTTTTCGGGATAGCGGGGCTTTGGCTGGTGGCCTACCTCCTCTCTCTTGCCATGGTTACCCTGGTGGGCAATCCGGCACTCCCCATTGATAATCGCATCATGTTGCCATTCTATGCGGGCCTCGTGTTATGCCTCATGGGTGCGGTCGCGTGCTGGAAAAATGCCTGGTTTGGAAGCGGCCGGTGGTGGTTGAACATCCTGCCGTGGTCGGTCGCGCTCGGTGTTTTTTTCTGGTACATGCCGGCGACAATCAACCAGGTGATGATCCCGGATCACCAGGGTATCGGACAAACCGCTTATTCCTGGAAGAGTTCCGAAACGATGGCCGCCCTGCGCCAGCTGCCGAAAAGTGCCGTGATCATTTCGAATGACTCCTACGCGATCTGGGTATGGGCAGACCGCAACGCGTATGATGTCATTGACGATTCCAGCCCAACCTTCATTTTGAAGAGGACCTCGCCTTACGGTTCGGATCTGTCAGATCCGGCTCAGGTCGCATTTCGGGAAAAGGGGGCAGCCCTGGTGATCTTCGACAGGGAATTCCCAGGGCAGCTTAAGGATCGTTTTGGTCAAGATGATCCGAGCCGGGTCGACACCCTGCTCAAGGGGTTGACCATCGCTGGAACGTACGCGGACGGCGCGATTTATTATTATCCGAAGTGACTCAGGAGGTTTTCCTGTGATCCATGATCGGTCGGTCATTGCCTGGCACATTCGATGGAATACGAACGCACCGGGCATAAAATTCTAACAGGAGAATGAAAATGTCAGAAGAACGTCACGTGGGTATCGTCAAGTGGTTCAATGCCACCAAGGGCTATGGCTTTATCGGCCGCGAGGATGGCGAGGATGTGTTCGTGCACTTCTCCACCATCCAGATGGAAGGCTATAAGTGCCTGCAGGAGAACCAGAAGGTGGAGTTCTCATTCGAGCAAGGCCCCAAGGGTCTTCAGGCTACCCGTGTGGTGCCGATAGAGTGAGCCTCTTTATTCGACACCGGACCGGGCTCCCACCAGGAACCCGGTCTTTATTTTTAGGAGGTGTGCGATCTTTTTCTTTTTGATTGAAAATCATCCAGCTCCTGGTCTTTTACCTGGCAGGGGCAGACAGGCGCGGAACTGCGTCAATCCCGACTGCGGACTGCGTGTCTCTTAAGGCTGGTCCAGGGTTGGGAGGCTGCCACGGGCTTCACGTTTTTTGGCATTCTGCTCGATATTAAGGATGGCGGGAATGAAGAATCCCGAGATTCCCATCAGGACCGCAGCACCCCCGCCGAACCAGTACCAGGCTCGGATTCCGAGCAGATCCGCGGTTGGTCCGGCGACCAGCAGGCTGACAGGTGCCATTGCCTGGGCTGCACTGTAGACCAGGGCGGTCACTCGGCCTTGCAGGTCAGGTCGGACGACGGCCTGGATCACTGCCAGCACGGGTCCGGCGGTCATCGGTAGCATCAGCCCGGAAACCGCGATCCCGAGGATCGCGATCGGATAGGCGTTCGACGGCGCGCTGCCTGCAATAAGCACCCCCAACCCGAGGCCGATCACCCCCACCAGCGAGGTGATCACTTTGCGTCGGAAACCGCCCCAGACACTCAGCAGCAGTCCTCCCACGATTACCCCCGCGCCCCAGCCCGACTCGATCCACGCCAGTTGCAGGGCTCCGCCGTGGAAATGCTTGGTGATGAGCAGTGGCATTAAGGAGATCGCCGGGTTGAAGAGGAAGTTCAGTGCAGTCGCCATGACCAGGATGGTGGTCAACTCCGGCCAGGAGGCCAGGTACGCCAGGCCATTCCGAAAATCAATCCATACCCCCGCCAGGGTGGAGGACGTCCCGAACGTGGAATCTTCCGGCCGGATGGGCTGCGGGATGCTGAGAAAGAGCAGGGGCACTATAGCGAGCATTTCGAGGCCGATGTTGATGACCAGGATGCCCTGGATGGGCAGAGCCGCCAGGAGCAGCGCCCCGGCGGGTGGGGAGACAATGGTGCTCGCCCCGCTGAGGGTCTGATTGAGTCCGGCGATGCGGGTGAGGTGGACCTCCGGGACCAACCGGGGAGTGGTGGATTGCATGGCTGGCCATTGAAAAGCACTTCCCAGGGAGCGCAGCCCCATGGCGAGAAAGATGTGCCAGGGCTGGATGATCCCCAGGGCAAATACCAGCGCCAGGGCCAGGGTCACCACGGCGATACCCCCTCAGCGCAGATCAACACCAGTCGGCGGTTCCAGCGGTCGACCAGGGCCCCCGCGAACGGCCCCACCAGGATCTGGGGGAGCAGCCCGAAGATCGAAGCGGTGGCCAGCATTGTGGCCGACCCGGTCTTCTGGGTGATCCACCAGATGAGCGCGAACTGCACCAGTGCGCTGCCGAAGAGCGAAAATGCCTGGCCGGTCCAGATGGCGAAGAATTTGGCTGCCCAGCCCGCCGAAGCGGGAGCGGGTGTCTGCTTCATCGTCCCGTTTTCATCCGAACTGAAGATCTTGCGATAACCGCCTCCCTGGGGGGCTGCTCTACCCAGCACCCTGTGTGGCTGAGGATTTCATCCAATGGATGTGAATGGTAAATTATATCCCGGTAACCAACGGCCCCACCGACGCAGGTTGACAAACTGCTGGATTCGGATAAAATTCACCCCGCAAGCCGAAGTGGCGGAATTGGCAGACGCGCTAGGTTCAGGGCTTAGTGGCCGCAAGGCCGTGAGGGTTCAAGTCCCTCCTTCGGCACAGACCCGCGTTCTACGCGGGTTTTTCGTTTAAAATGATGGCATGAGCCGTTTGCAGCTATTCCCGGACACCGCCCGCATTGAAAAGGATAGTCTCTCAATCGGCGGTTGTGATCTATCCAGACTGGCCGATGAGTTTGGCACGCCGCTGTACCTCTACGACTGTGCCACCCTGGAATCTGCTGTGCGCACCTACCAGGGTGCGCTCGATGATGCCTATCCTGTCCAGAGCTCGCTGACCTATGCTGGAAAGGCTTTTCTCTGCCTGGCATTGGCTGAGTGGATCCAGCAGCATGGCCTGTGGCTGGACTGCAGCGGTCTGGGCGAGATTGCCATCGCGGCTGCGGCCGGGGTGAGCCGCGAGCGCCTGGTTGTCCATGGGGTGAACAAGACTGGTCCAGATCTGGAAGCGGCGTGCGCACATGCCGGGGTCATTGTGGTGGACAACCTGGCCGAGATCGAGCACCTGATCCGCCTGTCACACTCCGGTCCCCTCCCGGAGCTCTGGCTGCGCCTACAGCCGGGCGTGTTGGTCGAGAGCCACCGCTATACTCAGACCGGCCAGCCGGACAGCAAGTTCGGCATGCCGGCCGAGGATCTCCTCCGGGCGGCACGCCTGTGCCGGGAGAACGGACTTCCCTATCAAGGCCTGCATTTCCACCTGGGATCGCAGATCCGCAGCCCGGTGCCGTACGGAGCGGCCATAGAAAAAGTGCTTGACCTGGCCAGGGAAAGCGGGTTGGAGGATGGCTGGTGCCTTTCCCCCGGGGGTGGCTGGGGCGTGGCCTATCATGAAGATGACCTGCCGCAGGCGGAGGTGGAGAGCTACATCCGGTTCATGGCGGAGGCGATCCAGAAGGGCTGCCAGGCCCGGCACTTGGCCTTGCCCGAGTTGCATCTGGAACCAGGCCGTAGCCTGATCGCGCGTGCCGGGGTGGCCATGTATCGCGTCGGGGTCGTCCGGCGAACCGCACACCGGACCTGGGTTCTGCTTGATGGAGGCCTGGCGGATAATCCCCGGCCGGCGCTCTATGGAGCGCGCTATACCGCCCTGCCGGTGCGCCAGCCTGATCGGCCGGCTGCGGGTGAGGTATGGATGGCGGGGCCGTACTGTGAGAGCGCGGATGTGCTGATCGAGGCGCTGCCGTTCCCCGAGGTGCGGGAAGGGGACCTGATCGCGGTGCCGGTCAGCGGTGCTTATCACCTGAGCATGTCCTCCAATTACAATGGGGCCCGCCGGCCGGCAGTGGTCTGGCTGGAACACGGACAGGCCCGCCTCATCCAGGCGCGCGAGACACCCGAGGACCTCTATCGCCGTGACCGCCGACTTGTCAAATGAAGGGGGACAGGGTAAGATAAGGTTATGAAGTTCAAATGGCGGCAGGTTTTCATTGCCTTGGGGTTGGTGGTCCTGATCGTGATGATTATTGACCTGAACCGCCGCATCGAGGAATTGGACCGCCTGAATGCTCAGTTGGATACGGTCCGCGCCCAGGGGACGCAGGTGATGCAGACCCAGGAGGCTCTTGTGACCAAGGTCGCCTATGCCTCTTCGACCCAGGCTGTGGAAGAATGGGCTTATACCGAGGGGCGCTGGGTGCGCACGGGTGAAAAACTGATCGGCATCATGCCGGCTGGCAACATCACACCCACCCCCCAGCCGCCGCCGGTGCAGGCCGACCAGGCACTGCCAAACTGGCGGATCTGGTGGGAGTTATTTTTCGGAAATGAGACTAAATGAGCCCGGACATGCATGTCCGGGCTCTGGTTGCAACCTGGCATTGTGATCAACCGACGACGACAACCACCACACCCTGATTGTTCTTTTTCGCCTGCCGCTCCGCATGGTTGGCCCGGTCGACCAGGCGGTACAGGTCGGGGATATCTTCCGTGAACATGGTGACGCCGATTGAGATTGTCACCCCCAATTCCCCCTGGGGGGTTGTGATTTTGGTTTTGGAGATTTCATCGTACAACCGCCGTGCGACCTCCTCCGCATTCGCCAGGTCGGTCTCCGGCAGCAGGGCGGTGAACTCATCTCCACCATAGCGGGCAAAAACATCCACCGAACGCAGGATCGCCCGGCAGCGCTGCGCGACGGTCTGCAGGACCAGGTTCCCGATCGAGTGGCTGTACGTGTTGTTGAATTTGCGAAAGTCGTCGATGTCGAAGAAGAGCGCGGAGAGGGGGCGGTTAAACCTGCGGGCGCGGTCAACCTCGCGGGCGCCCAATTCGACCAGCCCGCGGTAATTGTAAATTCCGGTTAATTCATCGACGATCGCCAGGCGCTGTTCTTCAGCGTACAGACGGGCATTCTCGATGGCGATGGCGGCCTGGATGGCGATTCGCTCGAGCAGACGAATTTGATCTTCCCGGTATGCGTTCGGCTGGCGATTCTGGATGGACATGACCCCGATAACCCGTTCGCGCAGCGATAGGGGTATGCCGACATAGGACATGATCGGGGTCTTCAATTCTCCGGTTTCCCGTTTCAGCGGGCGCGTGACCGGGTCGAGGGCATCGTGCAGATAAACGGTCTTGCGGGCTTTGATGATGGTTCCGAGAATACCGGGATGTTCATTGATATCTCGTGAGGTCCCGGTCTGGTATTTGCCGTTCTCAAAATAGAGCGGGATGTTGATCAGCGAAGTGGCTTCGTCAAACAAGGCGACGTAAAATATATCGATCGGTACAACCTGGCTGCACTGCTCTTGAAGGGTTTTGAGCACGCGATCCATGTCCAGCCCGGTGGTGACCGCCAGGCTGATGCGGTTGATGATCCCTAGTTCCTCGATGTTGCGCGCCAGCTCCGCTTCCGTTCGGCGTCGTTCGGTGATATCCCGCAAAATGATCAGCCGGCCTGTGTAGCGCTCATGCTGGTCATAGAGCGGGGTGACATGCATATCCAGGTAAATCAGTGGATCATCCTCCAGGCAGATCTCAGCTTTCACATCCTGAATATCCTGGAAATGTTGGACCAGCGTCGGCCAGGATTTCAGCACCGAACTTGCCGGGTGGCCGATGTACTCTTTGTCGGTCACATGGAGCATTTTTTTGGCGATCGGATTGATATCCGCGATGCGGTTCTGCACATCCAGGACCAGGACGCTGTCGCCCATGTGTTCGATCAGGATGTCGCGGGCGATCGGAACCAGGTCAAACAGCTGAAACCAGACGATCCCGAGAAGAACGATCAGACCAGTCAATGCAAAGGACACCGGAATCAGGTCCACTCCTGGAAAAGGATTGAGATCCAGGTTGTAGAGGAGACCGACGATCAGGGGAATGAACGAACCCAGCAGAATGATGGCGGTCTGCCGCCGGTAGGGCGGCTGCGAACGATACCAGACCCTCAGCAGGACCAGGATCGCCAGGAGGCTGATCAGATAATTGTAGGCAACGAGGACAAAATACGCGATCCCATGATGATAGATATATAGATTCGGATAAAGGGGGCTGGGTGTGAATCCGGTCCAGATGAGGCCATGCCATTCATTTGTGAGGGTGAGAATGAGACCGGTCAAAGGTACCAGGGCGAGCAGGATCAGGTTTTGACGCTTCAGCAGGCGGGCCTGCAAGCTGTACTCGAATGTGAAAATCAGGAACAGGGTTGGAGTAAATGTGACCCCCAGGTACTCTATCTTAGCCCAGACAATTTTCTGCGGCAGACCCAGCGAAGCAGCCTCCAAACCCGAGGCCAGGGCCCATTCAGCGATTGCAAACATCAATAAAATCAAGATCCCGCTCCCGGGGATCTTGCCGCGCCGCCAAATTAGAATGGCTACGGCAACAGAAAATAGGGCCGTCGCGAATAATAAATTGGCGTATGGAGTAAAAGTCAAGTTCAACCTCCCTGCCGGCCTGAAAAGATCACTCGAAGGATAATTCCGCCAATGCTCTTCCCGAGAATATTTTTCACAGTATAGCATAAACACCCCCCTAGTTGTAAAGTGTCTTTGAGAACTTACAATTATGTCAGTTGCCCAGGTTAATGGGTCCTCGTTATCCATAAATCCGAGGTGCGCGGAGATGCCTAACCATTTGCTGTTTTACCAAATACTGCGCAGGTATTTAAACCAAGGTCGCGTCAATCTTAGCCAATTCAAGACTGCGAAATTTAGATGGTGCTGCAAGAGCAGTAACTTGGTTTTCTGCCTGCATGCCTTTTGCAAATGATCGGGCGCCCGGACGTGGCTGAACGAAAGACGGGGGTAACCCCTGGTCTTTTCACATGGGGAGAAGCCCGAGGCGCATAAAAACCTGCAGTCCCCTCGCGGGGAAAGCCACTGTCTACAGGGCTGGGTTCCGCCGCGCGTAGAATTGCCAGCGGCCCAGGCACTCCTCCACCAACGCGAGCACAAAGACCACCAGGCTGGCCTCGACGCGCCCGGCGGCGGGTAGAACGATCCCGGCTGCCAGGGCGGCGAGGGCTGCCAGGATCAAGCCGATCCGAGTCCGGTTGATTCCAGACATGACTTTGGGCACAGCTGAGAGCATCAGAGCGGCCTGCGCGAGTAGGAATAGAGCCGGGATGGTCCCGATCCATGCCAGGCGGGGGATCGGCAGATCCATGCCAGTGATTCGGGCTTCGGTCGCGAGGAGAGCGGCCATGGCCGTATGTCCCAATAAGCCGGCGGAGATCAGGAATCCGACCAGCGTGCGCCAGCTGTTCCATTCCGGAACACTCCGCAGGGAATAAACCTGGGCCATGCTGTAGACCAGCCCGATGCCCAGGATGGCGGTCGCCCAAGTCAGGGTGGAAGGTGTTTTGCCCATCAAGGCCATGAGGGTCGAGGCGGCCCAGCCGGTTCCGAAGAGCAGACAAAATAGGATTTCCCGGCTCAACCAGGATTTCCGCAGGTGTTTCAGGGATTTCCAGGCATTGCGCTTCCTGCCGAGGTGGGCAAAGGAAGCCAGCCCGCCCAGGATAAGGAACAACCCGACGATGCCCAAAACCAGAAGGGGCAAAAGCCGGTAGGCGATTTGCCCGCTTAGGACTGCCAGGGGCTGGAAGATCCAGAGACTGGCCCACAATGCACCGACCGCCATCTGGACCAGGAGCGTGAACGCGACCAGAGGTGCTTCCTCCCAACCGGGCGGGTGGGCCTTGGGCGGGGTGGTCTCTTCCCGGTTTGCCAGGTGGATCCCGAGGTCTGGTTTCTTCGCCGCCGGATGGGGCTTCACGAAATATCTGGGTTCTGTGCGGGAGTTTCTGGGCATGGGGTAGACAGCCTGGTAGGGGACGGCTCGCTTTTCTGACTCGGCCGGATCTGCCAGATCCAGGACGCGCATGGGGCAGGCAGCCACGCAGGCCGGCGGGATCCCGGCATCCAGGTTGTCAAAACACAGGTCACATTTGGTCATGATCCCCTGGAAGCGGTCGAATTGCAGGGCGCCATAGGGACAGGCCCAGGAACAGTATTTGCATCCAATGCAGCGACCGGCATCGATCAGGACGATCCCATCCGGACGGACGGTGAATGCATCCACCGGACAGACCCCGGCACATTTGGGATGGACGCAGTGGTTGCATGCCATGGACAGATGATAGGCGAAGACCGTGCTCGTCCAGGCGCCTTCTTTCTGCATCCAACCGCCCCCGCTGATTTCGTAGACTCGCCGCCACAATACGCCAAGCGGCAGGTGGTTCTTGTCCTTACAGGCTGCTTGGCAGGCCTTGCAACCGGTGCAGGCGGAAGAGTCGAAGATAAAGGCGTATGGCCCGGTCATCCGCCCGCCACCTTTTCGACCTGTACCATGATAGTGTGCTGCGCTGAACCGAACGCGAATGGCGTCCAGCGGGAAGAGGTCAGCACGTTGATGTTGCCCCCATAGTCCGTCCCGTCTTCATCGGGCGACCACCAGGCTCCCTGCGGGATATCCACCACCCCGGGTAGGATGCGCTCCGTGATGCGGCAGGGTAGCACAAGGCTTCCCCGCGCATTATAGACTTTCACCCGATCACCGTCCCGGATGCCGCGCATGGCTGCGTCGATCGGATTGATGAAGACCCGCTGCGGGAAGGCTTCTTCCAGCCAATCGTTGTTGTCATGGGTGGAATGGACTCGGTGCAGGGTGTGATGTCCCAGCGCCTGGAGAGGATATTGGACAGCCGCATTTCCAAAGGGGCTTTCCCATTCTGGGATGTATTTCGGTACCGGCGGGATCTCATCCGGCCTCCCCAGAGCCAGGATTTGCATCGAAAAGATCTCGATTTTTCCGGAGGGAGTGGGCAGTGGGTGGCGCTCCGGATCGGCGCGAAAATCGGCGAAGGCGATCGCGGGTTCCGTGACCGATTGCCCCCACACGCCGAGGTTGGTGCGTTCGAACTCCTCCAGGCTGGGCAGGTCGGGGAAACGCGTCCGCCGGTATTCATCCAGGCACCATTCGACCCAGCCCCGTTCATCGCGCCCCTCCGTGAACGCCTCACCGATCCCCAGGCGCTCCGCGATCTCGGCACAGATACGATAATCGGACTTGCACTCGCCTGGCGGCTCGACCAGCTTGGGCTGCAGAATCACCTCATCCCCGTACTTCCACCCATCTTCGACTCCCCACGTTTCGAACTGCGTGCAGGCCGGCAGGACCAGATCCGCGAAGCGGGCGGTAGGGGTCAGGAAATTGTCCTGCACGGCCAGGAATTCCACCCGGCTTTCATCCTTCAGGATCTGGACCGTGCGGTTGAGGTCGGCGTGCTGGTTGATCAGGCAGTTGGTCGCAACCGCATAGATCAGCTTGATATCGTTATCGAGGCTTTCGGCGCCGAGCAGGCCGTCGGCTGGTGTCATCTCGTGGCCGCGCAGCACAGCCTCTGTCCACAGGAACACGGGGATTCTCGCCGGGACCGGATTCGATCCGGTTGGAAAGACGGTGCCCTGCGGTCCTCCGTCGGGGGCCTGCAGGCCCAGACCGCTCGCCCAACCGCCGGGCAGGCCCACGTTACCGGTGAGGGCGGCCAGCACGCAGCCGGCGCGCACCACCTGTTCACCGTAAGCGCGGCGTTGCATGCCATATCCCTGATAAAGCACGCCGGGTTTGAGCGTGGCGTACTCACGGGCGATGCGGGCGATGGTCTCCGCCGGTACGGCGGTGATCGCCTGCGCCCACTCCGGTGTTTTGGCGACGCCGTCCCGGGTGCCGAGGAGATACTCGCTGTAGCTTTCCTCGGCCTCAGCACCGGGTGGCATCTGGCTGGCATCGAAGCCGATACAATGGGTGCGCACGAACTCACGGTCGTAGAGCTTTTCACTCAGCATCACGTAGGCCATGGCGCTCATCATGGCCGCATCTGTCCCCGGGCGGATCGGGATCCACTCATCCGCCAGGCCCGCCGCACTGAGGGAATGGCGCGGGTCGATGCATACCACGCGCGCCCCGGCCTGGCGGGCCAGCTTGACGAAATAATCGCTGTTCGTCCCATCGCGCATCTCGGCCGGGTTCCAGCCCCACATCAGGATATAGCGGGAATTGAGCCAGTCCTGACGCTGGTTGCCGGTCACCAGGGTGCCGTAGACCGTCGGGGTGGCCAGATTCGTCGCCGCCCACGAATAGGAATTGTAGAACCCGAGGCAGCCGCCGTACAGGTTCATCAGTCGCCGGGCGACGTCGGATCCGTTGAGTTGATTGTAACTGCCCGTCCCATAGGGGACGAACAGGGCGGAGTTCCCGTACTGCGACTTGATCCGTTCGAACTGGGCTGCGAGCGTGTCGAGGGCTGCCTCCCAGGAAATGACCGCAAAGTCCCCCCGGCCGCGCGGACCGGTCCGTTTCAAGGGGTGCAGCAAGCGGTCGGGATGATACTGGCGGCGCAGGTAGGCACGCCCCCGCACGCAGGCGCGCAGCTGCGGCACGGCGAGACTGTCCGGGCGGTCGTCCGCATCGAGGCGCGTGATGCGCCCGTCCTGGACGTGGGCGATCAGCAGGCAGCGGCCGCCGCAGTTATGGGCCGGGCAGCCGACCCGGATCTTCTTCTCGGAGGAAATCGGAGTATTCATCAGCACTCAGTGTAGAGCATATCCGGGATAGGGAACAGTGAAGTATTTCCTGATTCGCCGGTAGAAATGCGGTACCGGGATCCTCCGGCACTCGGGAGCGATGTCCTGGCGCTCATCAAAAATGGGAATTTCCTCGCAAGCATCCGGGACAGCGCCACCCGGAGATCACATGCCTGTATAAAAAGTCCCCGGTATGGGGCCGGGAACCTGGGAGGCATCCTGGATTTCACAAAATCGGTTTGGGAGTCTGGAGCAGGCGGATGAGCTGGCGGATGACCTCCCAGCCTCCGGTCAGGATGGCCAGCACCAGCGCTAGCCGGACGATCTGGTTGAGCACAACGACGATCAGTGAGGCGGCGTCCGGCTTTGGAAAGCCGGCCGCGTTTAGGGATTGTGCGGTGATCCCAATGAGGGAAGGCCCAGCCAGCATGGCGATGCCCAGGCCGACCGACAGGGCTTTCAGGCCGAGATCGAACCAGCGCGTGGTGGTCTGCCAATGTCCCCGGCCCAAGACGAGAACCGTCAGGAGGATGGACATTCCCCACAGGATATCCAGGGCAGGCAGATAGCGGAAAAAGGCACCCGAGAGGACCGTGGTGCTCCACACGGCTTGGGGGGTGTTGCAGATGAAGCAGACCCACCATGCCCCGCCGCTCTCGTAACCCATATTGAAGGCGCCAGGGAAAAAATTGAAGACCAGGAGCGCCAGGCTGGTGAAGAAGATATTGACAATCAAACTCCCGGCCCGGACCCGGTCAGGCGGTTTAATCTTCAGCAGGGTGTGCGGATCCCATTCCGTTTTCTTCAGCTTGAATTCCGGAACGGTGCGCTCGAGGATCGCGAAGATGAGGGCAATGATACCGGCGGTCATAAGAACCGACCAGATCAGGTTCCCGATGGTCTGGGCGACCAGCTGGATCCAATCCCGGGCCGTTGAACCGGCAAGGAAAAGGGAGGTTCCCAACCCAACGAGGACCAGGATGACGATGATCGGCATTACGGTAAAGACGACTTTTTGGAAGGTGGGATAAAGCCGCGGGCCGATGAGATAGCGATCTCCCATGTAGGAGCTGGCGACCTTCTCGGGATCGCCGTATTCCTTCAGGATCGCGAGCACCATCTCATCGTCGACGGGTTTGCCCGCTTCCCGGTTGCGCTCGTCGACGAGGTCCTGTAGCGCCGAGCGGATCTCGGCTTTGATGTCGGCACGCGTCTTCTGCGGCAGGCGCCGTCCGACTTCGGAAACATAAATGTCCATCAGGTTCATGGCATTCTCCTTTTATTCATTTCAGCATCTTATGCATCACGGACACGATATCCGCCCATTCGGTTTTCAGGCGGGGCAGCAGCTCGCGCCCTGCCGAGCTGAGAACGTAGTAACGGCGGGGGCGGTCCGTTTCGATGCGCCAGTTGGACTCGAGCAGGCCCTGCGATTCCAGCCGACGGAGTAGAGGGTAGAGGGTTCCCTGGTCCACCTCCAGGCCTTTTTCTTTAAGGAGATTGATGAGGGCATACCCGTAACGCTCTTCGTCGAGCTGGCTCAATACGCCCAGGACGATCACCCCCCGGCGGAGTTCAAGGATGAGATTGTCGATCGATCCATCAAGGTCCATAGGATCACCATTGATGGCATTATACTGTATATCACACAGTAAGTCAAGCTAAGGAGTACAGCGGATCATTTTCCCGCCGTTTTGATCCTTCCGCCTTCCACCCTCCAGAGGACGCTCGCGAACTGGTCGATGAAATAGCGGTCATGGACCACCGCCAGCACCGTGCCGGTGAAGCGGCTGAGGGACTGCTCGAAGCGTGCACGCGAAGGGATGTCCAGGTGGTTGATGGGTTCGTCGAGCAGCAGGCAGGTGCAGCCCTGGGCCACGAGAAGAGCCAGTTCGAGGCGGGCGCGCTCTCCGTAGCTCAGACTGCCCGCCGGGCGCAGCGGATCGTCCCCGGCAAACAGGAAAAAGTGGAGGAAGTGGCGGGCTTCGGTCTGGTCGAAAACACCTGCGCTCTGGATGGTTTCCAGGGGCGAGAGCCCCAGGTTCAGGTTTTCCTGTTCCTGGGTCATGTAGCCGAGTTTCGCCGAGGCTCCCAGGTGTATCCTGCCGGCTGCCGGTTCGAGCCGGCTGGCGATGGTGCGCAGCAGCGTGGTTTTTCCACAGCCGTTCGGACCTGTCAGGGCGACGCGCTGACCTGCCAGGAGCTGCAGGTTGATGTTTTCAAGAAGCGGCGGATGGCCGGGGTAGCCGATCGAGAGGCTCTCGGTCACCAAGACATCCCGGCTCTGATGCTCGGGCGCGGCGAAATCCAGTTTCAGCTGCCAGCCCGGTTTGGGTTTCCCGATCCGCTCCTCGGACTCCAGGTAACGGTCCAGCTTCTTCTCGCGCGACAAAGCCTTTTTCGCGACCTTTTTGGCATAGCGGCGCACCCCTGGCTGCCGGGAGGTTGTGGACAGCTCCACCTGCAGAGACTGCTGTTTGGTGCGGACGATGTCCTGCTTCATCCTGCGAACTTCAGCCACCTGATCCGCATAAGCCTCCTGTTGTTTTTTGCGTTCAAGCAGATAACGCTCCAGGTAGGCGCTGTAATTCCCCATGTAGGCGCGCAGGGAATGCGTCTCGGGGTCCAGGTCGAGGATCTGTGACACGGTGTGATCCAGGAAAGTTCGGTCGTGGGACACGATCAAGGCCGCGCCGGAAAAGGCCGCCAGCCAGCCTTCCAGCCATTCCAGCATCTGGATGTCCAGATGATTGGTGGGTTCGTCCAGGAGGAGCAGGTTGGGCTCTTCCAGGAGGAGACGGGCGAGCATCAGGCGCGTTTTTTGTCCGCCGCTCAGTTTATTGATCGTGGTCTTCGGGGGGACATCCGCCAGTCCAAGGGGGGTGAGGATCGCTTGGGGCTGGTGCGTGGAGGCAGACAGGCGCTCGAGAGCTTCGTCATAGCGAGCCTGAATCTGGCGATTGTGTGGGCTTGCTGCCAGGGCGATGGCTAGACGGGCGACCTCTCCTTCCAGGGCTTCGGTCGTAAGGTCGGACAGATCCAGGGCGGCCTGGAGCGTCTGGGTCGGATCGAGGGCCAGACCCTGGGCAAGATAACCGATTCGCAGCCCAGGTGTGGTTGCAGCGACCGTCCCTGCATCGGGCGGCTCCAGGCCGGCCAGGATGCGCAGCAGGGTAGACTTACCGCAGCCGTTCGGGCCGATCAATCCGATGCGCGCGCCAGCAGAGATACTGAAGGAGATGTCTTGAAGTACGGTATGGACGCCGTAGGATTTGGCGAGGGAGTGGGCAGTTAGCATGGTGCACCTGTAGAAATGAAAACCGGGGGCAAACGCCCCCGGCCGGAAACCATCCAGCGGGTTTGTTACCCAGGAAAGAAGGACATTTTCTACAGAATGTTTACCATGTAGCTGCTCCTGAAAAGGGACGGCAAAAAAATTATATCACACCTCCCCCATGGGAGAAGCGAAATACTGGGATGGCGCCTCGAAGCCACGCAGGGATCCGCGAAATCCCCACGGGAGCTGGCCCGGGTTTCCTAGGTTGGGTAGGACGGCGGATATCCCCGGTTTCTCCCCCGCTTCGGTCAGAGCTTCATTTCATAGATCCGGTACCGTCTGAGCGGGGTCGCGCCTAGTTTTTTGATGGCGTTGATCATCTTCCAGTTGTCCTCCAGAACGTAGTTGATCTCCATCCACAAGTCAGGCGTGTAGAGTGTTTCATTCATGACCCGGTACAGCAAACTGTCCACCGCCTTGCCCTGGTATTCGGGGATGACGCCCAGGGCGAACATGCGGTAGCGCCGCAGGCGCGGGATGCCCCACAACAGCTTCACGAAACCAAACGGGAACAGATGCCCATTCAAACCCTTGAGCAATGCGTTGACATCCGGCAGGTTGATGGCAAAGCCGATGGGTTTGCCCTGGGAATCCTCGGCGAAGAGTACGCCTTTCGGTTGAAGGATCTGCTTCAGATCGCGCGCGGTGGCCTGTACCTCGGCATCGGTCACCGGGGAGTAACCCCAGTTATCGATGAGGCTGGTGTTGGAGAGCTCAATAACGATCTTGACTTCATCTTCGTAATGTTTCATATCCAGAGGCCGGATGCGGACCCCGTAGCGCTTCTGTACGTCATCCGTCAGGGCCAGGATGCGTTCGGGGACCCGGTATCCCTCGGCGGCTGAAATGTACCAGCATAACAGGTCCTTGACTTTTTCCAGCCCGAAGGCACTCAGATGGTCCACGTAATAGGGTGGATTGTACGGGGCCATCAGGACCGGGGATGGTTCGAAGCCTTCCACGACGAGGCCCCATTCCTGGGAGACGAAGCTCCAGGGTCCGCGCATGCGGGTCGCCTGGCGGGTTTGCAGCCAGTCACGCGCCGCCTCGAGTAGCAGGCGGGAGGCCTGTGGGTCTTGGGGACATTCATAATAACCGAAGAGGCCGATGCGTTCCTTCCAAAAGTCCACCGCCAGGGTGTCGAAAAAGGCAGCGATGCGCCCGATCGCCTTCCCTTGATCTTCGAGCAGGAACAACTGCCATTCACAGTGATCCAGCAGGGGATTGCGTTTGGGATCGAACTGCCCGCGCTGTTCATCGCGGAGCGGTGGCACCCAGATGGGATCATGCTGATACAGCTGATAAGGAAGGTCAAGAAAGGTTGTAAGGTCTTTTTTGGTCTGGACGGGGTGGATGTTCATCATGAACTCCTGGGGGAATTTGAGTCTATCCTAGCCGCGAATGGAACGAAAGTAAAGAGGCCTGCCTGTTTTTAGTTTTCCTAAAGTGATTTCCGTCAGTGAGGTTTGTGCGTTGACTTGCCATGGGTCCTACCCTATAATGAGGCCTGACCCCGACCGACCGTGAGAGTTGACCTTCATATTACAATGTCGCTATTACTGATCCAAGGCAGGTGCACTGCCTGCCCCCGGGGAGTTCGCTTCGAAGCTTGGAAGATTGGATGCGTTCGCGGGACAGCTGGAAAAGGCGAAAAAGTGCCGGAGGTCTTCACAAACCGCGGTGCTTTATTAATTTGAACCGCTGTATGGGTTCATCTCATCCTGGGCAGAAGACCGGGGAGAGCCCTGGATATCGCTGAGGCCCAGTAGGGGCGGTCGGGTCGGATGAAGGCGTGAGAGCAGGTACCCTGACCCTCGCACGCTTCGAATGCCAATGAAGGATGATGGATGTCAAGGCCTCCCAAAATGCCGATTGTAGTCATCGCCTGCCGCGTCTTCCAGGATTTGCTCGAGCGTGCCTTCCCCGAGGGAGCGGTCAAACAGTTCATTTTCCTGGAGTATGGTCTCCATAGTGTCCCGCATAATCTGTTCCAGGCCGTCCAGGAGACGATCGACGCCCTGCCGGAGCCCAGCCTGGTCGTTCTCGGTTATGGTTTATGCGGCAATGGGCTGAACGGCATCCGGGCGGGCAAGCACACCCTCCTGATCTCGCGTACGGACGACTGCATTGCGATCCTGCTCGGGTCTTATAAAAAATATCAGCAGGAATTTAAAGCCGCGCCCGGTACTTACTACCTGACCAAGGGCTGGTTGGTGTCTGGCAGCAACCCTCTGTCAGAGTATCTCGAGTACAAAGAAAAATACGGGGAAAAGAAAGCCGAGTGGCTGATTGACAGCCTGTATCACAACTACAAACGGATAGCCTTTGTCGCTCATTCCCAAGCCGATCTGGAAAAATACCGTCCCCAGGCACAGGAGGTGGCCAGGTTCTGTGAGCGCTGGGGGATGCGCTATGAGGAAATCAAGGGATCGGAGGCTTACCTGACGCGGCTGGTCGAGGTCGCCATGGCCCCTGACCGAATCGACGAGAATTTTGTTCTGGTCCCACCTGGAGGGGAGCTGCAGCAGAAGCAATTCCTGAGGTTCCTGGCTTGACCAGGCATGGATCAACCCCCACAGAAAAAACCGGCCCGGACCAACAGAGTCCGGGCCGATCGTTCAACTCTTGAGCTTGTGGAAGAATTCCCCCATTTTTTGCAGGGCATGCTCGATCGTCTCGAGGGAGGTCGCGTAGCAAAGACGCAGATAGCCCTCGCCGTTCGGACCAAAGTCGGTGCCCGACAGGACCGCCACACCGGCTTCGTCCAACAATCGGCGGGCGATCTCGCTCGCAGGCCGCCCAAAGGATTTGATGTTGGGGAAAACGTAGAACGCGCCCTGGGGAACCAGACAATGCACCCCGGGGATGGCATTCAGCCCGGCAACGATGAGGTCACGCCGGCGCCTGTATTCACTCACCATAGCCTCGACTTGATCCTGCGGTCCGGTCAGGGCCTCGATCCCGGCAAATTGGGTAAAGGTGGCGGTGCAGCCGATCGAGTGCGTCAGGAGCAGCTCCACGCGACCGGCCAGCTTTTCGTCCATGATCATGTAGCCCAGGCGCCAGCCGGTCATGGCATAGGTCTTGGAGAAACCATCCACAATGATCGTCCGGGCCATCATCCCCGGCAGGGAGGCGATGCTCGGAACGGCACTGCCATCGTACACAAGATGGCCATAGATTTCATCGGAAATCACCCAGGCATTCACCTGCTCGGCCTTGGCGGCGATGTGCTTCAGATCGGCCAGGGGGATCACCCCGCCGGTCGGGTTTGCCGGGGAGTTGAGGATGATCAGTTTGGTCCGCGGGCTGATGCGCTCATCCAGGGCCTTCAGGTCAAAGGAGAAATCGTTCTCCTCCCGCAGCGGCACGGGTACCGGGACCCCTCCGGCGATCGAGATCATGGCTGCGTAGGTCGGAAAACCGGGATCAGGATAGATCACTTCATCGCCAGCCTCCACCAGGGCCAGGGTTGGAAAGAAGAGTCCCGGCTTGGCGCCTGGCCCGATGATCACCTGCGAGGGCGTGAACTCCAGGCCGTGCTGCCGCCCGGCTTCCTGGGCGATGGCCTGACGCAGGCGCGGCAGACCTGCCGGGGGATTATAGCGAGTCTGGCCATCCTGGATGGCCTGAATCCCGGCTGCACGCACATGCGGGGGTGTGTCGAAGTCCGGCTGGCCGATCTCCAGATGCAGAATGGTGCGCCCCTGCGCTTCGAGCGCCTGGGAACGGGCGAGGACGGCATACGCCCCCTCGGATTCAAGTTGAGAAACACGATTGGCAAAGATGGCCATGGGAACTCTTTTCATGCGGAAGGATTGGACGGAATCAGGGAGGCCCGGCCCATTATACTTTATCCGCTGCGGCGTAAAAACATGCCTTCAGATGTGGATCCACCACGCCTTGGGTTGATATCTGAGGAGGCACGTGTATGCAAGGTGGGTGTCTGAACCAGGAAGCTCCCCGCTTCCGCGTTGGGGAAGTTCGCCGAGGATTATAATCACTCCGATTTGGCTGTTGGCGAATCCAAATCTGAACCCAATCCTCTCCTATCCACTTCGCTCGGAGCCCACCGTATGATCCTCATCAATGATCAATCCCCTCAATTTCGAGTGCTGTCCGAAGTCCAATGTCAGGAGCTGTACCAGGCCACGCTGCAATGCCTGAAGCAGGTGGGGGTCAAGGTGTACAACGAGGCGGCTCGGGATCTGCTGGCATCTGCAGGGGCCCGTGTGGAGGGCGAGCTCGTGCGCATCCCTTACGAGATCGTCCAAAACGCCTTGAAGGTCACCCCGCCGGCGTTCACGATCTGGAGGCGCGATGGGCAGAGGGAAGTGCGGGTCGCCTTTGACCGGGTCCTCTTCGGTCCGGGTCCGACCTGCACTTACTTCATGGATCCGGAGAGCGGGGAGCGGCGCAAGGCCCGTCGGGGCGACGCCGGATTGACAGCCCGGGTGTGCGATGCCCTGGAGAACATCGACTATATCATGGGGCTGAGCCTTTTTGACGATGTCACGCCGGTGCTCTCTCCGGTCTATGAATTTGCCGAAAGCATAGCCAATACCACCAAGCCGATCATTGCCTGGGCCAACACGCCGGAAACCTTACGAGACATTTACACCATGGCAGCTGCCGTGGCAGGCGGCGAAGAGGCCTTCCGGGATAAGCCGAATTTTATCTTCTTCACCACCTACGAATCGCCTCTCAAGCTGGCGCATGACCCCCTGGCCAATATGCTCTGGGCGGCTGAGCACAGCATCCCGCTGGTGTGCCTGGGCGGCCCAACCGTTGGATTGGAGTCGCCGTTCACCGGCGCCAGTGCCCTGGTCATTCACCTGGCCACCGCGCTATGTGCGTTGACGGTTGTGCAGCTCAAACGCAGCGGTGCACCGGTGGTCATCGGCGGCGTGCCGTCGATGATGGATCTGCGTACCGGCCGCCCGGCATATGGCTCGCCAGAAATGAGCCTGCATAGCGCGGCGGCGGTCGACCTGGCCCGCTACCTGAAAATCCCATTTATGGGCACAGCGGGGGCCTCGGAGAGCAAGCTGATGGATTCGCAGGCCGGGGTTGAAGGGGCCCTCCAGGTGCTGCTCTCCTCCCTGAGCGGTGCACCTCTGGTCCACGACCTGGGCTTTCTGGACTGCGCCGACATCGGTTCGCTGCCTTACCTGGTTCTGGTGGATGAGATGATCGGCATGGCCAAGCGCATCCTGCGCGGCATTCCGGTGAACGCCGATACCATCCTGCTCGACTTGATAGAGAAGGTCGGACCGGGCGGCATGTACCTGACTGAGGCCCGCTCGTCTTCTCTCTTCCGGAGCGAAGTCTGGGTGCCGACGGTACTGGAGCGTTCTTCTTACGCCCTGTGGGACAAAAAAGGGCGATCGTCGGCGGAGGAGCTGGTGAAAGAAAAGTTAAGCCAGATTCTTAAAACCCATACCCCAACCCCGCTCGGGCCGGGTGTCCAGGTGAAATTGGAAGAGATCCTGGAGCAGGCAGAGGCGAGGGAAAAGAGATCGTGAACTACCCACAGCTCAAATGGCGGGCCTCCCATTTCAACGAGCGTTACCAGAAACCAGGGTCTTCCAGGCTCTGCATCGGCGTGTGCGGTCGGGTGGTTTCCACCCTAGGGGATTGCGACTTTCCAGGTTTTCCGTGGCGGCTGACAGGGGATCAGGGAGAATCCTATCGGACTTTTACGACGAAGGGCCGGGATCCCGGCTCATCTTGTTTTCATCCATAAACTGGTAGGATATTAAATGTTTATTATTCGGACGTTACAAAGACGCGCTAGCTTTCAAATCATCGCCGCTACTGCCGCCCAGGGAGTAATCACAGCCGGATAGTAAGTATATGAAGGCATCATCACGTTTTTTAATTGAATCCCTACTCTTTGAATTATCGACCATTAATAGTATAAATGGAGATGCTCAAATACCTTTTTTGTCCAATATGTGGAGATTGGGGGTTCAACCGTAAACCATGCAGACGGTACCGGCTGTTGACGCTGGTTCGAACGGCAACCGGATGGTCGTCGGGGTGTAGACTTGTGCGGGCGGATTGAGGTCGTGAAAAGTGTTCGCCTGCCGGTCCGCCCAGGGGACCTGCTACTCGAAAGACGGGCGTCTATGAAGGGTAAGGCATTTTTCGCATAGACATTTGGTGTCAAAATTGAGATTGAGGGTTCATATGCCAGAAGATCTCTCGGGAAAGCTAATCGTCGTCGAGGGTCTGGATGGGTCGGGAAAATCCACGCAGATCCACCTGCTGCAACGCTGGCTTGAATTGGAGAACTACCGCGTGTACTTTACGGAGTGGAACTCCTCGCCGATCGTTCGCAAGGTGACCAAGCGTGGGAAGAAAGCCCAATTATTAACTCCCACCACGTTTTCGCTCATCCACGCCACCGATTTTGCCGACCGCTTTGAACGCCAAATCCTGCCGATGCTCAGGGCGGGCTACATCGTCCTGGCGGATCGCTACATATATACAGCTTTTGCCCGCGACGTGGTGCGCGGCGTGGACCGGACCTGGGTGCGCAACCTGTACCGCTTCGCCTGCAGGCCGGATATAGCTCTCTTCTTCAAGGTCCCCCTCGAGGTGGCTCTGTCACGCATCCTGGAAGGCCGCCCGCAGCTCAAGTATTATGAAGCTGGTATGGACATGGGCTTTGCCACCGATGTGGACGAGAGTTTCCGCATCTTCCAGGGGCATGTTTATGAAGAATACCTGCGCATGGTGGATGAATTCGGGCTCGTTTCGGTGGATGGCACCCGCTCCCCAGAAGTTCAACAGCGTGAGATTCGTGAAATCGTCAAAGAGCGCATCGATCTACCTAAATTTAAATACGAGTGGAATTTTCCATGAAAAAAACCAAGCGTTTTTACGGAAAAGGCATCCCGCATATCGACGCAGCCCGCCTGAAGGGCAGGCTCATCGTCCTGGAGGGCGCGGACGGGTCCGGCCGTTCGACACAGATCGACATGTTGAGCGATTGGCTTGAACGACATGGTTACGCTTCCACCCAGGTGGGGTTAAAACGGTCCGAACTCATCGCGCCGGAGCTGGCATCTGCCAAGGAGGGTAACACGCTCAGCCCCCTGACGATAAGCCTGTTCTACGCAACGGATTTTACCGACCAGCTCGAACACATCATCATCCCCGCCCTGCGGGCCGATTTCATTGTCCTGGCGGACCGCTACTTCTATACTCTGGTCGCCCGCGCCATGGTGCGGGGGTTATCCAAGGAATGGGTGGTAGACCTGTACAGCATCGCCATCGTCCCGGATGCCGTTTTTTATCTGCAAGTCCCGCCGCATGTGCTCGCCGAGCGCACCTTTCGCAAGAATAATGCCCTGGATTACTGGGAGTCGGGCATGGACATCAGCCGGGCAGGTGACATGTATCAGAACTTCATCCGCTACCAGGGCCGCATCCGGCGGGCTTTCAGGGAGCTCAAGGCCGATTTTGGGTTCGATGTGATCAACGGCAATCGTTCTCCCTCCACGATCCATGCGGAACTGGTTTCCCGCCTTCAGAATGTGCTCGAATCGCGTCCCGATTGAGGCGGTCAATGAAAGAAATTCCGTCGCGCGGCGGCAAGAGGCCGGCCCCGGCTCTCTCGAAGGGACAGGCGGTTTCCGGAGCCGTTGTTTTAGCGGTCCGGTTGGAATCCTGCTGGGAGACCTACCGTCTGGACCTGCAGCGCTGCCGGGATGAGTTCACCGAGCCGCGGGTTCATGACTTGCGGGTCGCCGCCCGCCGCCTGAGCGTGGCACTGGAAATGGGTGCTTCCATCGCCCGGAAAAAGAGGGGGGCCAAACATCGCCGTTTGCTGAAATCCTATTTGAACGCTTTTGATCACCTGCGCGATATACAGGTCCAGCTGGCCATCCTCGAGGAGCTGCCCGCAGATGATCCGGAAATCGAGGCATTTCGAGCCTACTTGCTGCGCTGTCAGGGGCAGACAGCCGCCCGGCTTTCCAAAAAGGTTCGCCTGTTCCAGACGGAAGCCATGCGCAGCCAAGTCCTTAAATTATCCAAGGCCCTGCATGGCCTGGACCGATCCGCCGGCGAGTCCGCTTTGTGTAGGTTGGTGGATGCGGCTTATGCCATCGTCTGCCAACGCCGGTCGGGGGTTCGGCTGGAGGATGCCCTGACGATCCACCGGTTGCGTCTGTCCTTCAAGAAATTCCGTTATCAGGTGGAGACCATTTTCCCGCTCCTGCCCGGTCCTCCCAAAAATTACCTTGACCATCTTCAGCGATACCAGGCCGCCATGGGTGAAATCCAGGATGCCGAGATCGGCCTGCTGCTGCTCAAAGCCTTTAGCACAAGAAGGCGGATGGCCCTCCCCGGCCTGCAAGCCGGTTACGAAGATCGCTACCACACCAAAGCAGTGGCTTTCCTGGCGGGTATCGATGCGGTGGACCTGTTCTGGCGCCATACCCCTCGGGACCTTTTTCCATGGGAGCTCGATAAGGTATGAACCTCTTTCTGCTTCGCCATGCCATCGCCGTTGACCGCGGCCTTCCCGGCTACGAGGATGACAGTCAGCGTCCACTTACGCCCAAGGGCGCTGCAAAAATGCGCCGGATCGCCAAAGGCCTGATACGCGTGGATCCGAAAATAGACCTCATCCTGACCAGCTCTTACCTGCGCGCCGTGCAGACAGCCCAGATCGTTGCCGCGGTCTACGGGATGGACAAGAGGCTCCAGACCACCGACGCGCTGACCCCTATGCAATCGCCAGCCGCGGTAATCCGCGAAATCGTGGATATGCTTCCGGGCCCATCCAATCTCCTGCTTGTGGGTCATGAACCTTTTTTGAGCAGCCTGACCAGTGTGCTGCTCGCTGGAGATGAGTCGCTGGCCATCATTTTTAGAAAGGGAGGGGTCTGTAAGCTCTCCGTTCAGGAATTGAAGTACGGGCGCTGCGCTACCCTGGAATGGCTGGCAACCCCGAAACTGTTATCCCGCCTGGGCTGAGCCCTCCGCAACCTTTCAGCTTGAATCCCAGGTGATTCGGCACCTCCCCAGCCGCTCGAGGTGCTTTCTTACCTCGAGCGGCTGCGTTGTAACAAGTCATGATTTGCTCTATACTTATAAAAATCGATGCTCTATTTTTATGATCCTAAGAAAGGAGAGCCTGAGCATGGGCAGGGCGCTGCCATTTTCGTGCTGCGCAACAGGGGAAAAATCTTATTGCTTATTTTCATTATTCTGTTAGTCTTGATTTATACCCGCACAGGCATCTACACGATCCAACCGATGGGTGTTGTCCCGGGAGGTGTCACCCTGGTGATCTGACGGGACCCAGGAAAACTGTTCTTTGATTCCCCGGACGTGTCCTGCATCCGGACCGAAGGGAGCGTGACCCTCCTGTGCCGAGGGACCGCCATCAGTGCGGCTTTGAATGGAAGCGCAGTCATCAGCTTGCCTTTCTGGAATTGGGTCTACCTGCAGTCCGCCGGTGGAACGACCCTCAATTTCTAATGGGTTGGGCACAGATCCCCGCGGTCTTGCCGCGCCCACCGGCAGGCGTAGGAGCATGACCTGATATGAACACCCCCCATCAACCCGTTCAGGGAAGAAGCAGGGGAAAAACTTTTTCCACGCGTACCTTCCTCCTCGTTCTGCTAAGCATCGGCCTTCAATTGATCCTAGCCCTGTTCCTGGGACACGCCTACGACATGCGGATCTTCATGTCCACGGGCTACCTGGTTGGGACCGGTCAGGATCCATACATCGCTCGAGACCTCAGCACGGTTTTTCACAACGCCAGCTTTCAAGGGATCACCACCTTCGGGTATCCGCCTCCCTGGGCGCTGGTCCTGGGGCTTATCTACCTGGTCTCTTATAAACTGATCCCCAATTTCCTGATCTACAACTTGGCGATCAAGATCCCTTTGATCGCCGCCAATCTCGGCCTGGCTTACCTCGTTCAGGATATCCTGATTAAACGTGGGGCAGCGACGAGGGTATCCCGCGGGGCATGGATTTTCTTCTTGTTTAACCCCTTCCTGCTATCCGTTTCCTCTGCCTGGGGCCAGTTCGATGCGATCGTCGCCCTCCTGGCCCTCCTGGCTTTGGTCCTTCTTGACAACGGCAGGCTAAAGATCTCCGCCTTTGTGCTGGCCCTGGCGGTTTGCATCAAGCCCACCGCCCTTCCGCTTCTGCTGGTGGCCTTCGTTTACCTGTTGAAAAGGCCTTATCGACGTCTGGTCCAATACTTCGGGGTGGCCCTTGCCTGCTTCATGCTGTTGTGCGTGGCACCCTTCGCCGTTCTGCGCTGGGATGCGACACCCATCCTTCAACACTGGAACGTATTTTTCACGGTCGGTGGGGGCATTTCCTTCATGACGTTTCTCGAACTCATCCAGGGTTCCTATCAGCTGACAGGTGCCTGGGCGGTCACGGGGATGTTGTGGGTCCCTGCCCTGGCCATCGCAACCTTGGCCCTGATGAGATCGGGGATCGATGGGTTTCCGGATCTACTCATGAAGAGCACCGCCCTGGTCATGGTTTTTTTCCTGGCGCGCTCCTGGGTTTCTGAACCGAACATCGTCCTGATCCTGCCTATGGTCGTGATCCTGACCTCCCTGGGAGAATTAAATGAACTGGCCCTTACGTTCATGTGGGTGCTTCCGCTGATTTTTAGCGTCTTCAATACCTCGACCATCCAGCTCCTGTTCCCCAGCCTGCCCGGGCTGATGGGCCAGTTGCTCAGCCTGTCGGGTGAATTCTACACGGCCCGCCTGATTGCTCGGGTCATTGTGGTCATCCCTTGGCTGATGGCCGGCGTATGGATCGTGCGCGCCTGTTTCAGAAAGGCGGCCGCTCCCCTCCGACCGGAGGCAGCCTCGAGGGCCTGAAATGGATTCTGACCATGGAATATGATCTGCATATCCGCGAGGGGTTAAGCCTGCGAATCGCAGATTCTCTGCGGGGGGAAAAGGAGTATCCCACCTTTCGATTGCAGAAGGGTTTCCGAATTGTGGATCACGGTCAGGAGCTGGCAGACGAGGCGGTCGGCTTCGGTGTGCCCGTGCTGCGACGGGGCTTGCAGACCATCTTTCCGGGAGAGGTTGAACTGGGCTGTGCAAGGAAGGAGGGGGGGTGGGAGGTGACCGCCCTCTTCACGCTGAACCTGGAGGAAAAGATCGCCAGGTCGGACTCCAAGACCATTCGACCCAGATGGTTTTACCTCCTTAAGAATTCACTGGCCGAGCTCATCCGGCGGTTCCCCGCGCTGCGCGGGGTGCTGACCGCCTTGTCCAGTGGATTTCGCCGGATGTTTGGCTGGGTGACCACCTACGAGGACTCCGGTTTCAGCACGAAGATTCGGATGACCTATCTTCTTGACACGCATACCGGAACGCTGCATGTTGCCGCGGACACATCCGGTCTGGTCGACCCGCACATCACCGAAGTCGTGATGATGAATGAGCAGGGTGCCCGGCCCTTCGATGGTTATCAGGATACGGACGGAGCCTTCCTCCAAGGGAAGGCGATCGGATGCTGGGACGAGGTCAGCTCGGACGAAGGCATGTTCCTCAGCTCTCGTCACCGGATCGCCTTTCAGCTGCCTCAGGTGTCCGGGGCTAAATTGTTCCGGGGGAGGGAGCTGGTCGGGAACCGGCTGGCCTGGTCCGGCTTCGGATACACCTTCCCGCCCGGCAGGGAGAGCTTCAGCTACACCGTGCGGATCGAAAACCTCCCATGACCTCCGTCCTGTTGATCTACCCTTATTTCAAGCCTCGCCGCGACCGGTCCGTCTTCCGATTCCCGCCTCTCGGGGTAGGCTACATTGCTGCCAGCCTGCTCTCGGCAGGCCACGAAGTACAGGTAATCGACTGCACCTTTCTAACCCGGGACGAGGCCATGCAGCAAGCCCTGGCCGCACGTGCGGAGGTGGTCGGCATCTACTGCATGGTGACCATGCTGGAAGACAGCTTTTGGTTTGCGAGACGCCTGCGGGCGAACTGCCGCCTCCTAGTCGCTGGAGGCCCCCTGCCGAGCTGCGATCCAGCTCCGTTCTTAGATAGCTTTGATGTGGTTGTGAACGGGGAGGGGGAGGAGACGATGCGGGAGCTGCTCTCGGCCTACTCCCAGGGTGCCGACCTGCAGAGGGTGCGGGGTATCGCCTATCGGAGCCGTGCGGCCGGGCAGCAGGAGGCCGGTATCGTTTTTACTCCCGAGCGGCCTCTTATGAAAGACCTGGACCGCATTCCCTTCCCGGCCCGGGAGAAGCTCCCGAACACGAACTACATTCAATATGGCAGGAAAAAGTACGGTTTTTCGATCACGACCGTCATGAGCACACGCGGCTGCCCCTACCGCTGTGAGTTCTGCAGCAATGTGGTTTTCGGTGGCAGCTACCGGGAGCGCTCAGCCGGGAATGTGGTCGACGAGATCGAACAGACGTTAAGCCTGGGTTATGAAAGGATCTCCTTCGCGGACGATGTTTTTACGCTGAAGCGGGAGCGCGTGCTCGCGATCTGTGCCGAGATCCAGAGGCGCGGCCTGCGCTTCCAATGGGAGTGTCTGGGCCGGGTGGATGCGATGGATTACCCGACGGCCCTGAGGATGAAAGACGCAGGCTGCACCCGGATTTACTTCGGGATCGAGTCTGGCAACGATCAGATCCTCAAACTCATGGACAAGAAGATCACCCTGGAAGAGGCACGCCGATCCGTGCATGCCGCTCATCGCGCCGGACTCCAGGTCGGCGCGTTCTTTATTCTGTTCTATCCCGGCGATACGGATGACACCGTGCTGGAGACGTTGCGTTTCGCAGGCTCATTACCCTTGGATTATCTCGGCCTCACCATGCCCTATCCTCTGCCGGGAACCGCCCTGCTCGAGAGGGTCAAGGACCGCCATCCCCGCAATTGGCGTCCGGAGGACAGTCGCTTCGGGAATCATGTGCTCATTTTTGATGCTGGTTTTTCCGAAGCTAAGATGTGTTTCGGGATCTTGAAGGGCCGGGTCGAGTTCGAGATCCAAAAAAGGCTGGGAAGGCTGGCCCCGTTCTGCCTGAGGCTGTTCGAGATGCCCACGGACGCCCTGTTCCGGTTGTTGAAATAAAGGCGAGTTTGGGTGAAGGGGGAGGATAGGTCCGGGGCAGACGCGCCTCGTAGAAAAACGTGAAGGACTAGCGGCTCTTTTGAGCAAATGCACCCATGGTCTGCTGGATGCGGCGCTCGAGCCAGGCCGGGTCGAATTCCGATTTATAGATGAAGGTGACCTCGTTCTCCTTGTTCCAGTCCTTGCTCATATCAATTTCACTCACGCGCTCGAAAAGGTCCGAACCTGGTAAAGGGTACGGGACATTGAACGAAATGGAGTCGAGGGACAAACTCAAGGCGAGCCGGAAGGTGGCCTCGATCGAGTCCACGCTTTCGCCGGGGTAACCGACGATAAAGAAGGCAGCAACCTGGATGCCGACGTTGTGAAACATGCCCACGGCCTGAATGCCCTCTTCCAGGCTGGCCTGTTTCTTCATAAGCCGGAGGGTGGTTTCACTGCCTGTCTCCAGGCCCAGATAAACCCGGCGACAGCCGGCCTCCTTCATGAGCTCAGTCAGATCCTGGCTGAGCCCAGTGACGCGGGACAGGCAGCTCCACTGCATCTTCCGACCGGTCATCCGTGCACAGAATTCCTTAAGGTAAGCCAGATCCAGTGTGAAGTTGTCATCGGCGATCCACAGGCTGTCGTAGCCCAGCTGATGGATCTGCTCGATCTCCTCAAAGACCACATCGAGATTTCGACGTCGGTAGAGGCTCCCGAAGACCGGCCGGGAGCAGAATTCGCAGTGGAACGGACAGCCGAAGGTCAGGATGATCGAAGTGGTCTTTGTGCCGTCCATTTTGGACCAGGCCTTTTGGTAGGCTGCATGGTCGAAATCGCTCCGATCCGGGATGGGGAAAGAGGCAACCTGCTCTTCCCGGTAATGGACCGGAGGGTTGTTGACCTGCAGATCATGGTCCTCGATAAATAGACCCTCGTAGCTCTTCAGGGGAAGTTCTCCCAAGCGGCCTCGCCCCAGGCCCCCATCCGAGAGATCCCGGCAGAAACGCGGAAAGCTCCGGTCCGCTTCGCCTCGAAACACGGCATCGAACTGGCGGCTGTAGCGTTCGGGATAGAGCGTGGGCAGGGGACCGCCGGCGATCAGCAGGCTCTCCGGCAGCTTCTCCCGGACCATTTCCGCGATCCGGAATGTGTTGCGACTCAGGCTGACCATCGAGTAAATGCCGACCAGATCCGGACGGTATGCGACCAGGGATTTCTGGACCTCCGCCAATGTCCGGAACGTGCAATCAAAGATCCGTGTGTCAACCCCCAGCTGGTGAAGCTGGCTGGCTAGGCCGGCGGCTCCAAGTGGGGGAAAAAGCAGCTCCGTGGGAGTCCTCGTCCGGAAATACGGATAAACGAAAGCCACTTTCAACATCCCGTTCATCTTCTCCGAGTGCTGGTCAATTTGAACAGGCAGCGCCGAGTCGATCGGTCAGGCAATCTGGATGGGGGTCCTTAAAGAGGGGGTGACCAACAGGTCCTTCCAACGAGAGTTTACACCTGGGGAAGCCGGCCGATATCCATCGAGCCGTAAGGGAAGCCAACCGGCCCTAGCTCGCAGGTCCGACATACACGGCAATATATACGATCACCCCGATCAGGGTGGCCAGCATATACAGCCCGTACGAGGTGCGCATGAAGAGCTTATAGTTCGTGAAGCGCAAGGCTTTGGGTACCAGACCGTTGGCTCGCAGGACGATGAACAGACCCAGCAAGAGACCGAACGTCCCGACGACGGCATGCACCGTCGTGACCCCGTAGGTGCCAACCAGCAATTTCCCTGGAATCCCAGGAAGAATATAGGTGATAAATGAACGGATCATGATCACAATCACTACCAGCGCATTCAGGCAGGCCGCAGTAGTCTGGATCCAGCGGTGGGCCTGATAATGCTTTCGCCTGGCAAGCTGCATGCCTGCGGTTAAGAGCGCGGCTGTGATCAGGGTCAGGATGAGAGAAAGATCGGAATAGAAGGGAGCCCGCGTTCCCAAAAAGCCAGGATCACTGAGAAAATTGTTCATAGGTACCTACTTAATTATCAACAACGTCTGAAGGGCGATTCCGGAAAACCCAGGGGACGGTCTGATCTTGGACTCGCAGGACTGGCCGCCGCCAGGCCGCCTGGCTTCGCGCCAAGTCTATCTTAATCTTAGCATGAAATGAATGCGGTTCAGCAATGTAACGAACGGGGTGGGTGTCAACGGCGCCATCTTCGATGATTGTCTATCGAAAATGCCAGGAACTCCCTCCTTTCAGCTGATTGATCAGGCGCTTATCCCTGCAACCGACGATCCGTACGGACGGGTTAGGCCTCTATGGTCAAACCTTGACGGTCTCACCCGCGGGGCGTATATTGCTCACCGGTAATAGAAAGAACACTTTCCGGCGGCCAGGGTTTCCTTACGCAAGCTCATTCCACAGATCCTGAGGAGTCAATGGTGAAGCGAAAAGGAGTCAGCTACGACGTGGGACGCGTGACAGGGGGAAATTGGCGTCCTATATTTGACCCGCAGATTGTGAGCCGTGAACTTGAAATCATCCGGAATGACCTGCACTGCAACGCCGTCAGAATATGCGGCCTAGACATTGACCGGTTGATGACCGCTGCAGAGCAGGCCCTCCAGCTGGGCCTGGAAGTCTGGCTTTCGCCGGAGATGTGGGACAAAAGCCAAGAAGAGACTCTGCGGTATATTACCCGGGCAGCCGCAGCCGCTGAAAAACTGCGCGAGCGATGGCCCGACAAGCTGGTGTTTCTGGTGGGCTCGGAGCTGACGCTCTTCATGCAGGGCATCGTCCCGGGCAGGAATATTACCCAGCGCATGGGTATCCCCTCATTCTGGGAGAACGCAAGGGCCGGCAGGCACAACCAGCCGCTCAATGCGTTCTTGACGAAAGCGAACGAGGACGTGCGGCAGGCCTTTCACGGCCAGGTCACGTACGCCTCGCTTGTGTGGGAAGCGGTGGATTGGAACCTTTTCGACTTTGTGGGTGTCGACCATTACCGGGCCGCGCGCATCAAGGACCGGTATGCCGACATGCTCCAGCCGCTTTTCACGACCGGTAAGCCGGTCGTCATCACCGAGTTCGGCTGCCGTACCTATCGCGGAGCGGATACTACGATGGAGGGCATGGGCGGGGACATTGTCGATTACACTCCCGATCTGCGGGTAATCCTCACTTACATGACGAACACCGTGCGATCGTCGCTCTTCGGGATCCAACTCCCTCCACCCCGGATGCGACTCAAGAAGGGGAATTACAGCCGGGACGAGGGGATGCAGGCCAGTGAGCTCAGCGATATGCTGGGCATTCTCGACCGGGCCGGTGTCTATGGTACCTTTGTGATGACCTTCGTCTCGCCTACCGCTCCATACCATGATAACCCGCGCGAGGACCTCGATATGAACAGTTACAGCCTGGTGAAAAGCTTCGCGGACAAACATGGCACAACCTACCCGGACATGGCGTGGGAGCCCAAAGAGTCCTTCAAGGCGGTGGCTGACTATTATGCCAATTCAGGTAGTTGAAAAAATGGATGTCTATCCCCTGAGCGCCTTGGCGTCGGAGTGAACGATGACACCGTCCGCTTTCAGCAGCCTCTTTTCCTGATCGCGGAGCGCGCGGGCAACTTTCAGACGTGAATCCCGATCGGGGAACCGGGCCGTGAATTCCGGAGAGCCGAACAGGCGGCTGTCCTGTAACGCATCGAAGGAATGGCTGGGCAGGAAATCCAACCCACTGGGCAGCCCCAGGTCAACCGCATAGTGCTCGAACGATTCAGCCTCCAGATCGCCGATATCGATCCCTACCGGATCAGCTCCAAGCTCCAAAAGAATCCGGCAGAACCACGGCTCGAACTGGGCGGTATACCCCTGGGTATGAGGTACAGGGATTCTTGTTTCGCCAAATGGGGTATCAATGTAGACAAAGGAAGGAGCTCTGCTGGTGTTAGAACCGCAGGCGATATCGAGGACCCGCTTGCCTTTCAAGCCGGTCAGACTGCCGAACGCGCTTTCAAGTCTCCCGATCAGCTGTTTGAGGATTTCCTCTACGCCCCGTTCCCTGGCGATCTTTGCGGATAAATCATAGCGATCATCGAGAGCCGTGATCAGGTTCGCAACCGCCACCCGATCCGCCTCATCTTTCGCCAGGCTGCCGAGCAAGGTGATAAGCTGGTTGATCTCAGGCATGGATTTATATTTTTCCGCTCAACTGCAGGGCGCGGTGGGCTACCTCGATGCAGGTGTCCATCACCACCTTTAAACCAGCCGCGTCTGCTCTGGCGGCGGCAACCTCGTTGATAATCCCCAGCTGCATCCAGACCACTTTTGCGCCCTTGGCGATGGCATCTTCCACGATAGGCGGTACATCCTCCGCCCGGCGGAAGATGTCCACCACATCGACGGGTTCTGGGATGTCCCGCACGCTGGGGTAGGCTTTCTCGCCCAGCACTTCTGCCAGGTTCGGATTCACGGGGATGATCCGGTAGCCCTGTTGCTGCAGATAGGCTGCCACGGCGTGGCTCGGGCGGTCCGGTTTATCCGATAGACCGACGACGGCGATCGTCCTCGTTGTCGCCAGGATTCGTCGCAGCTCGTCTAAGGTAGGTTTGGTCATTCGTTTCTCCGGGTTGGGGATGAATTAAGTATACATGTTTTCTTGGTGGAAGGCCTCTTATCCATTTCATGCTGGGAGGTATGCCATTGGATATGTCTTGGAGCCTGAGCGTTTTGCCTTGCCCCTTATTAATAACGTCTGATGTGAAATCAACTTATTGACAAAATTGGGAACGTCCTCGAGGATTAGAGTGCCACCTCAAAATCCGAAAGGACATTCCCGATGACAAGTATAACCATAACTGACTTATTAA
>Ga0187877_1000522_pt1 | contig 47910 bp, 40 predicted proteins | sample June2016WEW_17_1_3_FD_132430 | JGI IMG/M metagenome (GOLD analysis project Ga0187877, IMG submission 132430) | Peatland microbial communities from SPRUCE experiment site at the Marcell Experimental Forest, Minnesota, USA - June2016WEW_17_100 | ecosystem: Environmental > Terrestrial > Soil >...
GCGGGACGGCTTCGCCGCCGAGGCGATGATGAGCGCCCTGCAGTCCGGGCATGCCGGCTGCTGCACCCTGCACGCCCGCTCGCCCGGCCACGCCTTCGAGCGCATCGCCAACCTGATGGGCATTGCCAAGCAGGTGCCGGTGCGGGACGCCTACATTGCCACCGCCGAGAGCATCGACTTCATCGTCCAGATCAGGATCATCCAGGAGGTGCGGCGCGTGACCGAGATCGCCCGCGTCGAGAAGGAGCTCAGGGATGGCCGGCCCTGGTGCACGCCTGTCTTCCGCTTCGATGAGAGTTCCCCCGTGGATGCGCCGCGCTGGGAACGCGTGAGCGCGGCCGAGGCAGGACAGGAATAAGAACTGCGCTTACCTGCCCGATATCATGGGCGAAAGAATGAAATCTGGCCGATTTTCTATTAAAAGTCCACTGCAAGCCAAATATCACCTATAACGACGCAGCAGAAGTTGCAATATGCTACGGGTGGATTGATAGCCAAGTGTGCCTATCGGCCATGAAGCGTGCAAGCAAGATTGTCTGACATTACTTCAAGAATGCCGTGCCAAGAAAGTACAAACGCCTATTAGTCAAAGCAGTAAAAGTTTGTACAATTAAACTTGGGAAGGAGAAAACGGTCTCATTAAGTAGCGGCCCTCACTTTGTCGGCTCTCTGCGGTCTGCAACTTCAACAGTTTACCTTACGGTTAACCTGCTCATTCGGGCAAAGTCATGGATTTACTAAATTCCGCTCGAATGACCCGACAGGTTAAGTTCGTTCTATTCGCCCGTAGCCCCACATCCTGACAAGGCCCCGCCCTGCCACTAACACCAACCCACAGGCCAAGCAATCTCTAAGGGAAAGGACGGATCTATGATAACTCTCGTTATGGCTGATGAACATCCGGCAACAAGGGCAGGCCTACGTGCAGTTCTTCGCAAAGCTCCCGACATTCAAATTGCAAGTGAGACGCAGGATGGCTTTGAAGCCGAGAAACTAGTCGAACAGCACCAGCCGCGTATCTTGCTTTTTGATTTGGAGATGCCTGGTCCCCGACCGGCGGAAACAGAAAAATAGTTGCGCGCCCATTGTTCTGAAACGATTACGCTTGTACTCACGGCCCATGATAGAGATGTTTATCTGTCCAACATGATGGATGCAGGAGGTATCGGGGTATCTTACAAAGAACGAATCGTCAGAGTGGAAGCTCAACGGATGAGATCAGCAAGCACAGGAATGAGCATTGATCCTGGGGGAGGCATCAATTTAGGGTTAGTAGCTTCATCGCATTTCTCATTGAAATTCCCTCAGGAGAGAGTTTTTACGCCCCGCGCTGACAAGAGGCTGCGCATAGCATTATTTCCTGATGGATAAATTGTGATAGAGCTACTATTATTATTCACTACGAAGCATGCTATCTTTATATTAAAGTCGCTCGAGTAGTCTTGACTGATTCTGCCGACATTGTTCTTCTTCATTGCGGACACCTTCTTGTGCTGATGGCAGAAGGTGTTTATTGTTTAACGGGATTTAAGGATCGATTCGCAAGTTGAGCAATCATTGAGTGAAAAAACTCGAGGTGCTCATGAAAAGCAGTGATAAAACCCAACCCGATCGAGGAGTGAGAAAGAAGAAACCGAGCGTTCATACTACCCGAGTGAGGCAGGGTGGAGCGTCCCCCAAACCAAAAGCGTCTGCCCGCGGTTCGGGAGAAGCAGCCTTGCGCAGTTCTGAAGAGAAATTCCGTCAGCAATTTGCAACCGCGGAAGACGGCATCCTTCTATTAGATGCTCAGAAGGGGGACACTACCGAGAGCAGGCGGGCGGAAGCGCATCTCCACAAACTCAATCGCACCTATGCAGTGTTGAGCGAAGTCAATCGGACCATCGTGCGCGTTCGCGGGCCGCAGGTCTTGTTCGATGTCGCCTGCCGTATCGCCGTGGAGAAGGGCGGCTTCCTCATGGCGTGGATCGGCCTCCTTGACCCGCAGACGAAGCGGGTGAACCCTGTTGCACACGCGGGCAAGACCGATGGTTATCTGGAAAAATTAAACATCACGCTGGACGACAGCGAACATGGGCGTGGACCCATTGCCACCGCACTGCGCGCTGGCGAGCATATCGTGGTGAATGATATTGCAGACGACCCAAGCATTCTGACGCGCGCCGACGCCCTGCTCCTGGGATACCGAACAATGGCCGCATTTCCGCTCATCGTTGCGGGCGAGGTGCGCGGCACGCTCAACCTGTATTCCTCCGAACCCGATGTTTTCAATGACGACGAGCTCAAACTTCTCGACGAAATGGCGGCAGACATTGCCTTCGCTATGGAATTCACCGAGCAGGAGGACCAGCGACGGCAGGCTGAACTATTGTTACGTGAAAGCCAAGAACGGTTTCAAACCCTTGCCGGGATTTCTCCCGTTGGGATCTTTCGTACCGACCCAAATGGCGCCACTACCTATGTTAACCCGAAATGGGGCACCATCTCCGGATTATCCTTTGCCCAGGCGCTGGGAGATGGATGGCTCAACGCGGTTCACCCCGACGATAAAGAAGATCTAAGCAAAGGCTGGCAGGAGTCAACCAAACTAAGAAAAGCATCTTTTTCGGATTATCGTTTCGTGCGCCCGGACGGGACGGTTGCCTGGGTGATGGGACAGGTGGTTCCCGAAATGAATTCCGAGAATCAGTTAGTCGGTTATGTGGGCACGATCACCGATATCACCGAGCGCAAGCGGGCGGAGGCGGCGCTGCAAGCCAGTGAACGCCAACTCTCCCAGATTTATGCGAGCATTTCTGATGTTCTATATTATTTGGCGGTTGAACCGGATGATCGTTTTCGCTTCATCTCGGTCAATTCAGCGTTTCTAACCGCGACCGGCTTAACGGAAGACCAAATTATCGGCAAGCTGGTTCAAGAAGTTATTCCAGAACCCGCTCAAGCTTTGGTTCTTGGAAATTACAAGGAAGCCATCCGGACAAAAAAGGCGGTTGGCTGGGAAGAAGTTTCTGTCTATCCGGCCGGCAAAAAGTACGGCGAGGTTTCTGTCACGCCGATTCTGGATGCCAACGGAAACTGTTTCCGTCTCATTGGGATCGTGCACGACATCACTTACCGCAAACATGCCGAGGAGGAAATCCGCAAACTCAACGCCGACCTCGAACAGCGTGTCAAGGAACGCACCGCGCGCCTCACTGCTGCCAACAAGGATCTTGAATCTTTTTCGTACTCTGTTTCACACGACCTGCGTGCGCCTTTGCGGGCGATCAACGGATTTGCATCTATCATCTCCCGCCGCCATCGCGCGGAGCTGGACGAGGAAGGTCAACATTACGTGGACAACATCGTCCAAGCCAGCGAGCAGATGGGGCATCTGATCGATGACCTGCTCAACTATTCCCGCCTCGGACGGGAAGGCATTCGCCATGTGCCTGTTTCACTCGCAAGTTTGATGATCGAGATTCGCAAGAACATGCAAAGCCGTCTGGAAGAAATTCATGGCACGATTGAAATCGCAGAGGGTTTGCCCACCGTCATTGGCGACCAGACCTTATTAAATCAGATCTTCACCAATCTATTGGAGAATGCCATCACCTTCCACAAACCGGACCTGCCGCCGATAGTGGCGATCACCTGGCGAATCGAAGACGATCAAGTCATCGTTCAAGTCAGCGATAATGGCATTGGCATTCCCGCTGAATATCAGGATAAGATATTCATTATGTTCCAGCGCCTGCACAGCGAAGACGAATATCCGGGAACGGGCATTGGGTTGGCGAATGTGAAAAAATCCGTTGAATTGCTTGGCGGAAGTGTGTGGGTTGAATCAAAAGTTGGGGAAGGCAGCACGTTCTTCGTCCGAATGCCAAAGGAGTAACACCATGGAAAAACCTGCTCACATCCTATTGGTGGAGGACAAACGCATGGACATTGAGTTGACCCTCGACGCTTTCAAGGAGGCGCGGCTCAAAAACACAATTCAAGTCGCCAAAAACGGTCAGGAGGCGCTCGACTATGTTTTCGGGCGCGCTCAGTATGCTGACCGCGAAACCTACCCCTTCCCCAATCTCGTTCTGCTAGATCTCAAATTGCCCGGCGTGGATGGCTTTGAAGTTCTGCGTCAGATCAAATCCACGCCGCTCCTTAAACGCTTGCCCGTTGTGATCCTGACCTCCTCCAAAGAAGAGGGCGACCGTGCGCTTTCCTATGACATCGGCGCGAACAGCTACCTTGTCAAACCTGTTTCCTTCGACGGCTTTTTGGGCGTAATTCGACAAATTAATGGATACTGGCTGACGTTGAATGTTGGCCCGCCGGAGAATGACTTATGAATCAACCCATTCGTGTTCTCTATGTGGACGATAATCCGCTCGACCGCGAACTGGTGCGCGACGCGCTGGAAATCGAACATGGCGGATTCCAGGTGACGGAAGCCGCCTCACGTGCCGACTTTGAGTCTGCTCTCGCGAATGGGGAATTTGATATTGTCCTGAGCGACTTCAACATCCTCGGTTTCGAGGGCTTGCAGGTTCTTGAAGCGGTTCATGCCAAGGACCTGAATCTGCCCGTCGTCCTTGTAACCGGCACCGGATCCGAACAGATCGCCGTGGAGGCCATGCAGGGCGGAGCGGCGGATTATATTATCAAAAAACCCAAGCATATCCAGCGCCTGCCGCTCACTATCCATGCCGTACTCGAAAAAAAGCGACAGGAAGATGCACTGCGCGATAGCGAGGAGCGTTATCACAGCCTGTTTGAGGACTCGCCGGTATCGCTCTGGGAGGAAGATTTCTCGGCGGTGAAGCGGTGTGTTGAAGACCTGCGCAAGCAGGGTATCGCGGATTTCAGGGCTTATTTTAAAAGTCACCCGGAGCAGGTTATGGATTGTATGAAACAGATCAAGGTCGTGGATGTGAACCAGGCCACCATGAAATTGTTCGGGGCAAAGAGTAAAACGGAAATCATGAATAATCTGACCTTGATCCTGGGTGAATACCGTGAGGGTTTGCAGGAAGAATTAGTAAATATCGCGGAAGGCAACTTCGTCTTTGAATGGAAGGGGACCAACTATACGCTGTCCGGGGACAAGCGGGTGGTCGACATGCGCTGGTCGGCTGCCCCGGGCCATGAAGATACTCTGGACAAGATTCTCCTATCGATGATTGATGTCACTGAGCGTAAGCAGGCTGAGGAGGAGCTAAAAAAGTCAGAAGGTAAGTTCCAGGCTATTTTCAATAACGCAAGCGACGGGATGTTTGTTGTTGATCTGAAGACTCAAAAGTTCTTCATGTGTAATACTATGTGTGCGAAAATGCTGGGCTATACTAAAAATGAGTTTTTTAATCTGGATATTGCCGATATACATCCTGGGGAGGACTTGCTTTTTATAAACGAGCAAATCGGGAAGTTTAGCAGAGGAGAAGAGGGTATTCGTAGTGACATTAATTTCAAGCGAAAAGATGGAAGTATTTTTGCATCAGATCTTAGCCCTGCCCTTCTAACGATTGACGAGAAGGAATATTTACTTATTAATTTTAAAGATATCACCGAGCGCAAGCAGGCCGAGGAGACCCTGGCGCTCCGGACCAAAGAGCTAGCCCTGCGCAACGAAGAGCTCGGCCGCTTGTACCGCGCCTCCGGGTCCCTCCTTTCCAGCACGCCTTTTGAACTTCAAAGCCTGGCGACAACCATCGTCGATGTTGTCCTGAAGGAATTTGGGCAGGCCGATTGCAGCTTGATCATCGTCCAGAAGGATTCAAACGAGTTGGTACGCCTGGCGGCAGGCGGGCCCTATGCAGACCAGGTGAAAAACAAAAAGTTGACCCTCGATGGGCCGGGTCTGGTTCCACAAGCGATTAAGACCGGCGTGCTGATCCATTCCAATGACGTTCAATCGATCCCTGGCTTTATTCCAAATTGGGATGCGGCTCAATCGGAATTGACCATCCCGCTCAAGGTGGGTAACACCGTGATCGGTGTGATTGATATCCAGAGTTCGGAGCCGGACGCCTTCAAACCAGATGACGAACGTCTGATGTCCACTTTTGCCGAACGGGCCGCATTGGCGCTTGAGCATGCCCGCTTGTACGCCCAGACCGAGCAGCGCATGCAGAATCTGAGCTCCCTGCGTACCATCGATATTGCGATATCCAGCAGCATGGACATAAATCTCACTATGGGGATCCTGGTGGAGCAAGCGATCCAAACCCTGGGTGTCCATGCGGCTGATGTGCTGATTTTCAATGCCACCTCCCAGAGCTTCAAGTTCGCTTCCGGACGTGGTTTTCATACACAAGCCCTACAACATACCGACCTCCGTCTGGGAGATGGCTACGCTGGGCGGGCCGCGCGTGAACGGAAGGTTGTCATCATTCAAGATCTGGCCAGGAACACCGGGGGACTGAAGAGGTCGGCTGAATTCCTCCAGGAGGGGTTTTATACATATGTCGGGGTACCCCTGATTGCCAAAGGTCAGGTGAAAGGGGTGCTGGAGATCTTCCAGCGCGAGCCACTCGAACTGAATCAGGAGCAGCGCGCCTTCCTGGAAATGCTGGCGGGTCAGGCGGCGATCGCGATCGACAGCGCGCGGCTCTTCGAGGACCTGCAGAGCTCCAACTCCGAGCTGATGATGGCCTATGACGAGACCATCGAGGGCTGGTCGCGGGCCATGGACCTGCGGGATAAGGAGACCGAAGGTCACACCCAGCGGGTGACCGAACTGACCCTGCGGCTGGCGAACAGCATGGGCTTTGGGGCTGAGGAGCTGGTCCACATCCGGCGGGGCACCTTGCTGCACGATATCGGCAAGATGGGCGTCCCGGACGACATCCTGCGCAAACCTGGACCTTTGACCGACGAAGAATGGGTGATCATGCGCCGCCATCCGCAGCTGGCATACGACATGCTCGCCCCAATCTTTTACCTGCGTCCAGCAACCGACATTCCCTACTGCCACCATGAGAAGTGGGACGGGACAGGTTACCCCCGGGGTTTGAAGGGTGAGCAGATCCCGCTGGCGGCACGCATCTTTGCCGTGGTGGATGTTTGGGATGCGCTCTCCTCCGACCGGCCTTACCGGAAAGCCTGGCCGGAGGACAAAGTCCGACCGTACATCCAGGAGCAGGCAGGTAAGCACTTTGACCCGCGTATCGTTGAGATCTTCCTGAAGGAGGTATCCAGTGTCGAATGAAGAGGGCTCTTCCCTGACCCAAACCCTGCAGCGCTCCCTGATCGAGCTCACCCCGGCTTATGATGCCACGATCGAAGTTTCCGACGCGCCATGGATCTGCGCGAGAGGGAGCCTGTGGGCCACACATCCCACTTGTGGACCAAGAGGCAAACCGCAGTGAACTTTCTAGCCAATCTCGAGAAACGAAATAAGCTCTTCTTGATAATCGTCGGATTTGCGCTCATCGGCGTTGTCGGCGTGCTTGACTTCCTGACGGGTGAGGAATTCGTATTATTGTTGTTCTATTTGATTCCCATTTCTCTAGTCACCTGGCTTGCAGGCCGACGGGGCGGAATGGTGGCCTCTCTTGCTAGTACCTTTGTTTCGCTTGTTGCCGATGTGGCAGGTGGGCATACCAACTCCCAGCTGGGCATCTATATATGGAATACTCTCATCATATTCAGTACCTTTGTTATCTTCGCGCTCCTGTTGTCGGCCTTAAGACGAGCCATGGACCACGAGCGAGACTTAGCCCATATCGACTTTTTGACCGGGGCCGTGAATTCTCGTTTCTTCTTTGATTTGGTGAACATGGAAATCTACCGCTCCCAGCGCTATAACCATCCATTTACGATCGTCTACCTTGACCTTGACAACTTCAAGACCGTGAATGACAAGTTCGGACACATCACCGGTGACCAAGTGCTCCGGGCAGTGGCCAATCAGGCCAGAACGCATTTGCGGAAAACCGATGTGGTGGCGCGGCTGGGCGGCGATGAATTTGCGTTGCTCTTGCCAGAAACCAACCAGGAATCCGCGCAAGTTGTTATTTCTAAAATTCAAGGCGGCCTGTTAGTCGAGATGCAGCAAAGCAATTGGCCGGTGACCTTTAGCATTGGGGTATTGACGTGCACTGACGCGCCACCCTCACCAGACGAACTAATTAGACTGGCTGATGAGTTGATGTACTCAGTCAAGCATGGCAGCAAGAATGCAATCAAATTCTCCAATTACCCGGGCTGACCCCGGCATGGTGTGTCCTAGAAAATCGTCGTCTCGTCGAAATCTTATTAAAGGAGGTATACGATGCCGGATGAAGAGGGCTCTTCCCAGACCCAGACTCTGCAGCGCTCCTTGATCGAACTCACCCTGGCCTATGATGCCACCATCGAGGGCTTCGGCCGCGCCCTGGACCTGCGCGAGGGGGAGACGGTTGGCCACACTTCTCAGGTGACCGAGATGACCGTCGAGCTCGCCAGGGCGCACGGCATCCGCGGAGAGAATCTCATGCATATTAAACGGGGTGCGCTCCTGCATGACATCGGCAAGATGGGAATTTCGGAGCAGATCCTCAAGAAGCCCGGCAAACTGACGGAGGCAGAATGGGTGATCATACACATGCACCCGCAGAACGCCTACGATCTGCTCGCCTCCATTATCTACCTTTATCCGGCGCTGGATATTCCGTACTGTCATCATGAAAAATGGGATGGCACAGGCTATCCACGCGGCTTGAAGGGCGAGCTAATCCCGCTGGCGGCTCGCATCTTTGCCGTGATCGATGTCTGGGATGCGCTCACCTCCCCACGGCCTTACCGGGAGGCCTGGTCGGATACCCAGGCGCGCCAGTATATCCAGGAGCAGTCCGGGATACACTTTGACCCGGCGGTGGTGAAGAATTTCCTGAATATGAGATTTCAAAAAAGGCTGACGAAGCCGATCGTCAAGTAAGGGGTGTGGCATCCCCCGGTTCTCTCAGTTGGGGGGTATGTTCTTCGGTGGAGGGGCATCCTCTTTGCTTTCCCCTTCCCCCGATCTCACCTTTTTCGCAAAAAAAGATACGCCCCCCTCATTGAGCAGAATGACGCCACAATATCTGACATTCTGTTAAGTAAGCGCAGCTGTCAAGTCGCATTATTATAGAGGAGGATCAAGGCGATTTTTGCCCTGGTAATCGTGGTGGCAGCCCTTACAATGTGATCCGGCAGGAGGTCCTGGTCAAACTGTCGAGGCCAGATCCTGGGAGATATCGATTATCCGGCGGTGATCTTCTAGGTACGCCTCAGGTTGATTCATCACTCAATCGTTTTGCAGGATTCTAGATGATCACCTCTCCAGCACCTGTTGGATGGACCCCCGTGGTTAGGCGGAGAAGGCGTTCAGGTTTTGAGTTTTTCGATTTCGAGGATGGCAGTGGCCAGGTTGGCAAATTGCTGGGTTGTCAGGCTGTCCGGACGAGAGGCGATGGCCGTGGTTTTCGTTCTTTCGGCCATATAGAACAGCTCTGGAGCGGGGGTGATTGCGACGGTTGGAGGCTGACCCAGCATCTCCTCGATCTGGGACCAGTTCATCTGAGTATCCGAACGGATCCGGCTGACGACAACCGCCCGGATCGTGTGTTTATTAAATCCCAGGTCGGACAGATCGGAGATCATGGCTTTGGAATGGGCGACTGAACTGGCGGCCGGCTCGATCACCACCAGTACTTGGTTGCAGCTCGTGATCAGCTTCTGAGTTAGCGGCGGAAGGCCGGCCCCCAGATCGAGGACCAGATAGCGCGCCAGGAAGCCCAGGCGGTTGACCAGCGCTTCGAAGGCGGCGGTCGAATTGAGCAGGATGCCGTCCTTGGGATGGACGGAGCCGCAGAGTAGCTTGAACCCGTTTGAGTGGGTATACAGCGCCTCGCTGACCTTCTGGGGAGTGATGCCGGCCGGGTTGGCCTGCAGGAGCTCGGTCAGCTCCCGGGGGTCGTTTTCCCCCAGACCAGGGCCCATTGTGCCCATACCGGGTCGTAATTCGGCCACGATGACCTCTTGCTTGCTGGCATCCCGGATCGAGGCCCCCAGGTTCAGCGCCACGGTTGTGACCCCCAAACCGCCGCGTGCCGCCAGCACTCCGATCGTGAATGCCCGTTTCTCAGACAGGGTGGGACCGCCAGCGGCCTTTTCCTTGCCGGATCGTGCCAGCAGGGCTTTCACATGGGCATGCAACTCCGTGGGATGAGTGGGCTTGATCAGGTAGTCGTCCGCGCCGGCTTCGAAGCCGATGACCTTGTCATCCAGCTGGTTCTTGGCCGTGAACATGATGATGGGAATGTGGGCCGTGAACGAATTGGCCCGCAGGTGGCGGGCGACCTCATATCCGTCCATTCCGGGCATCATCACGTCCAAAAGGATCAGGTCGGGGCTTTCCGCCTCAGCCTGGGTCAGCCCCTGCTCCCCGTTCGATGCAGCCACGATCTGGTAACCCTGTTTCTGCAGCATCATACCGACCATCTTGAGGGTGGTAATGTCGTCGTCGATGATCAGGATCTTTTCCGCCATGGCCGAGTCCTCGTCGAAAGTCTAGCACAAAGGCCTTGTCGAGGCAAGTCAATCCATTTGTAAATCACGGTGTTACATAGACAATCTAGCAAAATTACCTCTAGGTCCTCGGCCTCCAGGCTGGAGCCGACCGAGTTGATGCGCACCAGCTTTTCGGCCGGGCCGAAATTTAGCTTGCCCAGCGCGGCCGCAATCGGCCGGCATGAAACTCGGGGCGGCCAGCTGGGCCGCCCCGAGTTATATTCAGGTGAACCGATTCTCACTTAGGCCGCGGGGCAAAAGATTTCATCGCCACCGCTAGGTCCCGCCTTATTCAGAAATGATTAGCTGTTCCTGATCGAAGCAACCGTGCAAACCAGGCCGAAAACAATGAAGAGAGCTGCGTAAGATATCACTACCGTGGCGCTGACCACATGGTGCATGATCACCGCTGTGAAGAACAGGCTGGCGATGAGAAAATACCCAAAGGCCAATCCGAGACGGTTCTTCTTGACACTGACCTGCGTGCGATTGATGCTGATTTGAGCCATAATGAATCTCCGATGATGCGACCAAAAATTGATGATAAAAACTGAGCTACCCACTGCTGTCTGATTGATCCGAAGTATAGAACAGATCACTCCCGAACTCAATGGTTAGGGCTTTACACTTCATCTACAGCTGGTTTACACTATTGCAAAGGGATCTTGGACCCTAGGGGACGTACTGCGGTGGTTTTTGTAACCCTTGTCTTTTATCCCGGCCAGATGGTTCGAGTTCTTCTGGCGACTTCGGTGATTTGGCGACCCAAATGGATCATGAAATGGGTTCATTAAATTCGCTAACTGGATGTGTTACATAAACCTTTTTCGAACGCCTATTGACTTTGACTTGTCATTTGTTATAAAATGATTGCAATAAGATCCCGGTAATTTTTCGTCAGTCCCACGCTGGTAGTTTTTAGCTGGGAGATCTTCGTTAGCACCGGGGCCCTTCCCCAAAACGGGGAGGTAAGCTACCGCATTAGTGCGGATCGAAGATCTCGTCCCGGCTCGAAAACCAGCGATTTGTTTTAACAAGAGCGGACCGGGGCGGGGGAATGGAAGACCGGCGATGCAGCCAAAATATACGATCCAGCTGAACACGCGCGTCGTCGCGACCGTACGGATCGCGGGGGCGGCATTTGCATTGGGGGCATTGGTCAGCTTCCTGAGGCATGCGGCCGAGGCTCTGCCTATCCAAGGGGGAAGGAGGAGTCCATGAATATTTCCCTGATCCTCTTTTTGATCGCCCTGCTCGCTGGGGTGCTTGTCTTCTTCCTGGGTGTGACCCTGGCCGGAGGCGCCGGCCTCTTCAGGACCCACCCGCAGAGGGCGCTGGGTGCTGCCGAGAAACCGGCCCCGCGCAACGAGGACGAGGCTGCGGCCCTCCCGCCGGACCCGCGCGATCTGCAGGGCCTGGCGAGGCAGCTCGTCGAGGCGGATCTCAAGATCCCGGTGCGCCGCTTCATCTGGCTCTCCGTGGGACTTGGCCTTGCCGGAGCCGCGGCCGGCTGGATCTTCTTCATCCCGGGAGTGCCGTCCATTGTTCTCGGGGCGGCGCTTGCCTACGCACCTTTTGCCTACCTGCGGGACCGCATCGCCACGCGCGGGGTGCGCCTGGACGAAGACCTGCCGGTCACCCTGGCGCGGCTGTCGGTCGGGCTGCAGACCCAGACCTCCATGGTGAAGATCTTCGAGGACGCCGCCCGGCACCTCTCCCCAACGAGCCCTCTGGCGGCGGAGCTCTTTCGCACCTCCCAGGAGATCGACACGGAGGGGCCCCTGTCCGCCTTCGGGAAGCTGGCCGCCCGCTCCCAGTCCGTCTCCCTTTCCAATACCGCCATGCTCTTGCAATCGCTCGCCCGCGCCGGCAGCCCGCAGCTCTCGGAGGCGGTCTCCGAATCGGCCGTGAATATCCAGCGCATGATCGAGGTGCGCAACCAGGCCCGCACGAAAGCCGCCCAGGCCATGCAGTCGGCCGTCATCCTGCCGCTCATCATGCTGTTCATCCTGGTCAGCCTCACCGCCGATCCGGCCGTGAGCGCCTCCTTCCGGGAGCCGATCGTCCAGGTCGTGATCGCGGCCGTGATGCTGGTCATGGGGGCCGGCTACCTCTTCATGCGCGACCAGGTCAGGAGGGTCGTCTGATGTTCTCCATTCTGCTTGTCTCCCTGCTCGCCGGCATCCTCGCCTTTTTTGTAGGGTGGCAGGTCGTCACGGTCATCAGCCACGATGCGGCCGGGAAGGTCCAGGAAGCGAACGCCCCCGCCCCGGAGGCGGGTGAGGCCGCCAAAAGGCGCCGGACCTTCAACACCCGGCTCGGTGCACTCTTCGGGCGCTTCCTCCCGGGCTACGTGCGCTCGCTCGAGCGCGACCTGTACTGGTCCGCCTTCCTGGTCCAGTACCGCAGGGGCGTGCGCTCGATCGTCGCCCGGGTCGAGGCGGACGATGCCTCCCGGGTGCTGGGGAGGCAGCTCCTCATGTCGCTGCTCCTGGCCCTGGCCGCGCTCTTTGCCTTCAAGGCTCCGATCTCCCTCGTGGCAGGCTTCGCCCTGGGCTGGTACCTGACCCGCTCGGACCTCTCCGGGAGGGCCTCGTCCGTCCGCAACCGCATCTCCCAGGAGCTGCCCGAGTTCGTCCAGCTGATGGCAGCCGAATCGGCGAGCGGCGCCGCCCTGGACGAGGTGATCCGGACCGCCTCCGGAGGCACCAGCATGGTGGCGAGCTGGGTGCGAGGTGTGCTCTCCCAGCAGCACGGCCGGTCGCTCCTGGCGCCGATCGGAGAGGACCCGGACGGCCTGCTGCACCACGCGGCCATGCAAAGCGGCCACCTGCCCCTGGCGATCCTGGCGATCCAACTCTCTTATGCCTCGAAACACGGCGTCCGGATCCGGCCGCTGCTGGAGGGCCTGGCACGCGGATACTCCAATGACTTTGTTTTATCGGCTTCGATCCGCGCCGAGAAGCTGGGCAACACGCTCGGCATGGCGACCGCCCTGTTCTACGCCATCCCATTCCTGATCGCGGTGCTGGTGGTGGTCGGGTACCCGCTGCTCAAGGCGTTGATGGGAGGTTAGCATTACGATGAAGGCGGAGCGTAAGCTGCGCGTGGATCCGTACATCCAGACGGTCCTGCTGGGAGCCGCCTGCGGGGGCCTGATCGCGCTCAGCGCCTGGCTGCAGCTCTGGACGAGCCTGCGTCTTCCGCACTGGATCTATTCAGCCCTGTTCGTGATTGGCGTTCTCGGCGTGGTGGCTTTTGGCTTCTTCCTGCGCCGCACCCACACCTGGATCTCGCGAGCCTGGATCGCCCTTGCCGTATTGGAGGCGGTCGGCCTGGTCTGTTTCTTCCCGGATGCCCTGGCCCCGGGCTGCGGGGGGATGCCGCGCGTCTTCGCGCACTGGGTCCAGAGCTGCAAGACGGTCTGCGGGCCGGTGCACTGCACCTGGTGGCTGCCCCTCTCGGACCCGCGCTGTGCCGGGAAACCTCACCTCCCGTGGGACGTTGGCTGCTGCATGCGCTACGGGCAGGACTGCAATACGGTCTGCAAGAACGTGTGGGTGGACGACCCGCCCACGGTGAAAGGCTCCATCTCCTGCGGGACGTCGGGCCACGGGGGCTGGTGCCGGGGAGGGGCGAGCCTGAGCCTCAGCGCCTCCGACCCGCAGGGCTATGCCACCACGATCAGCGGGGACATCAACGGGACCGGCTTCTCCTGCCCGGGCCCGACCTGCTCGCGGGGCCTGCCGGAGGGCGTGGGAACCGCCCATTTCCACGCCACCTCGGCCACCTCCAACCTTTCCTCTGCGACCGGCACGGTGAACTTCCAGGTGGACACCCATCCGCCTGCCCTGACCTTCGACATCCCCTCCCCGAACGGTTCGAACGGCTGGAACCGATCCCCGGTGACCGTATCCGCCTCGGCCACGGATGACACCTCGGGCGTGGCAAGTGTTTCCATCAACGGAGGGGGCAGCACGCTCACGGTCTCCTCGGATGGTATCCATACCGTGACGGCGGTCGCGACGGACAACGCCGGGAACACGGCGACTGCATCCGGGACGGTGAAAATGGACCGCACGCCGCCGGTCTTCTCGCCAACGCTATCCGGGACCGCGGGCTCAGGAGGCTGGTACCGTTCGGCGGTCACGGTGGCATCCGGTGCCGCGGATGCGACCTCGGGCCTGGCGAATGTGTCCCACGCGGTGGACGGCGGCGCGGCCACCTCTGGAAGCTCGGTCTCCGTCTCCGGCGACGGCAGCCACACCGTCTCTTTCCAGGCGACGGACAAGGCCGGCAATTCGTCCGCCTCCGGCACCGTGTCCTTCCGGGAAGACACCGTCCCGCCTTCCCTGAGCCTGGACATTCCTTCCCCGAACGGTTCGAACGGCTGGGATAGCTTCCCCGTGACCGTATCCGCCTCCGCTACGGACGCCACCTCGGGTGTGGCGAGCGTTTCCATCAACGGCGAGGGCAGATCGCTCACGATATCCTCGGACGGCACCCACACCATCACGGCGGCAGCGAGGGACAACGCCGGGAATACCTCCACAACTTCCGGGACGGTGAAGATGGACCGCACACCGCCGGTCTTTTCGCCTTCGCTCTCCGGCACACTTGGAGCCGGGGGCTGGTACACCTCGTCCGTAACGGTGAGCGCGGGGGCCGAAGATGCGACCTCGGGCCTGGCCTCCGTGCAGGTCTCCCTGGATGGAGGCGCGCTCTCCTCGGGGAACTCGGTCCTCGTTTCCGGTGATGGGACCCACACGGTCTCCTTCGAGGCTCAGGATGTCGCCGGAAACTCCTCCACGTCCGGGACTTTGACCATCCGTGTGGATACGACTCCGCCCGTGCTCACTGTGCATACGCCGACCGTGAATGGGGAGGGGGGCTGGTACCGCAGCTCGCCTCAGGTCGTGACCGCCAGCGCCGAGGATGCCACCTCGGGCCTGGCGCGCCTCGAGTCCTCTCTGGACGGCGGGACCTGGCAGGAGGCGAACATTGGGGAGGACACAGCGCAGGGAACGAGTACAGCCTCTGATTCTTTACAGGGGACGAGCACTTCCTCCATTTTCCCTCAGGAGACGGGCTCCTCAGCGGTTCCTCTTGCTCCTCTTGCTTCCGTGATGGTTTCCGGCGATCTGGACCACACCCTTGCCTTCCGGGCCGTGGATGCGGCCGGCCTCATCACTACGACGAGCGTGAACATCCGCATCGACACCACACCTCCGATATTGAAAGTCTCTGTCCCATCGCCGAACGGCCTGAACGGCTGGTATGACACCCACATCACGGCTGCCCCGGACTGCTCGGACGCCACCTCCGGGATCGCCTCCCAGGAAGTTTCCATGGACGGGCAGAGCTGGGCAGGCACCCTCATCCTTCCTGATGGCATCTATGACCTGCACGTCCGGGCCGTCGATCACGCCGGCAACCCCGCCAGCGCAGTCCTTCGGACCGTGAAGGTGGATGCCACCCCGCCGGTGAATGCCCTTATAACACCCCGCCCGACCGGTCTGAACGGTTGGTATGTAACTGTGCCGGTCACGATTAAACCGGCGGGCTCGGATGCCACGTCGGGGCTTGCCTCCCAGGCGCTCTCGCTGGATGGGAGTCGCTGGAATCCGGCCTTGTACTTGAGCGCCGACGGGGTCTACACCATCCACATGCGTTCCGAGGACACGGCCGGCAACCTCTCGACCACCCTGTCCCTTATCCATGTGGACACCACGCCGCCGCTCTCGTGGTTTGTGACCCCATCCGAGGGAAAGAGCACTGACGCCCGCGGCCTGCTCACCCTGGTCGGGGAGACCTACGATGCGACCTCGGGGCCGGCGAGCGCTATCATTTCGCTGGACTGCGGCCTGTTCTGTACCCGCACCTGGCTGGATCTCCCTCTGGATCCGAGGGGTGACTGGATCTACCCCTGGGATACGACGCAGACCTACAACGGCCGGCACGTCGTTCTGGTGCGCGCGCTGGATTTGGCCGGCAACGAAGAGCATACCGCCCAGGTTGTGGTCAACGTCCGCAACCCATTCAAGATCGTCATGAACCGGTTCCAATCGGTCTACTTCTGGCCGGCCCTCGCCCTCGGGGCGCTCATGGCGGTGCTCTCGGTGGTGGTCTATTCCGACGGGCGTCCGCGCGCCCTCCGCGAGCTTGGCGCGACCATGGACAGGATCATGAAGGAGAGGGCCCGCCTCCGCTTCCCGAATGATGAGGACTGATCCGTTCCAGAAAGGGAATTTTCCATGAACATGCTGGATGTCTTTCTCTCGGTCGTTGTGCTCGTTTCTGTGATTCTCTTTGGAGCCCTGCTGCTCGTGGGTAACGAGCGCCAGCGCAAGGCCATCCAGGCCATTGCCGACCAGGCAGCGCGCTGGGCCGAGCAGGACCTCTCCATCAAGCGCGCCCGGGGTTCGAAGGACGTCACGGTGGAGGACCCGCGTGCCTGGCTGGACCGGGTCGCCACGGGGATCTTCGGCGTCTCGCCCTCTCTGACGGAGCTCGTCCCCTGGAAAGGGCCGGGCGAGGCGGTGGCCATGGTCGCCACCTGCAGCGACGGGCGCAAGCTCGTCGTCACGCCCATGCCGGAGGGGCGTTTCCGCGCCGCGGTTCGGCCGAGGCGCTCCTGGGGCCGGGCAGCCTCGGCCCTGGCAAACGCCGAGGGTTCGATCCTGGGCCCAAATCCGAAGTCCGTGCCCGTCTACGAGCTCACCATCGTCACGGCCGGCACCTTCTTCGACGTGGAGGCTGCGCAGGCCTGGAAGAGGCTGCACGGCCAGGACCTGGGCGTGGACCGCATGGTGCTCTTTGAGGTGCCCGCGCCGCACGCCGCGCAGGCTTTGGATGGAAGCCGCATCGTTCATGTCTGGAGGAGCGCTTTTCGCTCTTTAACAGGACTTGGGGCACGCCGGTAGGCTCTGGGTGGCCTCGTGATTTTCGTCAGGTGACCTGGATGGATGGTTCATCCAGACAATCCGGCAGACCATTCTCCTGGATGGCCTTCCGAACTGTCTGGATGAACGGACCGCCTCGTCACGATCTTCGTGAGACGAGACCACCCAGATCCTATCCAAGACCGGGGTTTGATCCCGCGGGCGCGCGCCCCATCGGAAGGCCGGATGGAGAGTGTTCGGCCATGACTGTTTGAGAATGCACTTTTGATCTGGAGGTTAAGGAGGCTGTTATGAAGGAGCTGAATACCAGATTGCAAATCCTGCTGATCCGGGCCGGCCTCGAGCTGAAGGGCCTGGGAAGGAGAGACTCCGGCCAGAACACGACCGAGTACGGCGTTTTCATTGCCGGGGTGGTGGTCGTGGTGCTGCTCGTGGTCGGGATCTTCACCGGCGCCCTCAAGACCCTTTGGGAGAAGGTCGCCGCCCTGATCACCGGCCAGTAGCATTGGCGGGAGGCCGGGAAGTATCCGGCCTGCGGGCCGGCAGCGCGTCGCGCCCCGCCGGTCCCTGAACAATAAGGAGCCAGAGATGGCAGAAAAATCTTTGAGAAAGATGCAGGCTGGGCAGAGCTCGGTCGAGTTCGGCCTGCTGGTCGTAGCCATGATCATCATGTTCCTGGGGATGATGCAGTTCGGGCTGTACCTGTACGGGCTGAGCGTGGTCGAGAACGCCGCCAGGAACGGGGCGCGTGCCGGCTCGGTCGCCCAGGAGTGCCCGACCTGCCAGGCGGTCCAGGCCGCGCAGGCTTCCATGCAGGGTGCCCCGGTCCTGGCCGACCCGTCCTTTGAGATCCTTGCCCCGGGTGGGGTGGTGGGATCGGTGGTGGAGATCCGCGTCACGGCCCACATCCCGCTGATCGTCCCCGGCGGTGCCCTCTTCGGCCTGGAAAGCATCCTGAACGTCTCCTCCGAGGCGACCTTCCGGCAGGAGGGCTGGTAGCCATGTGCGCAGTCTCACTTGTGCGCCGGGAGCGCGGCCAGTCTACCGTCTTTTTTGCGTCGTTCGTGGTGATCCTGGCCGTCCTGACAGCCGTGGTGGTGGAGGTGGGACGCCTCGCTTACGCCCGCGGGGAGGTGGCCAAGGCCGCCGATGCCGCCGCCCTGGCAGCCGCCTCGCGCGTGGATATTGCCCAGTACCTCGACACAGGCCAGATCCTCTTCCTGCCTGATGTCTATGCTTATGCCCAGGGATTTGCCAGCGCGAACTCCGCCTACCTCGCGAGCCGCTCGATCCCCGTCTCGGTGAACGGCATCCGCCTCGACGATGCCACCCGGGTGGTGGCGGTGAGCGTGACCGCGGACCTCTCGCCGCTCCTGCCGTCCCTCCTGCAGGGGGGAGGCGTCGTCACGGTGACCGGCTATGCTCAGGCGCGCCTGGATGGGAGGTAGGGAAGGAAAGGTTGTATGTTATTGGGGTTGTTAACCGCCAGGTTAAGGGCTCCAGCCCTCCATGAAGGGTTTTTGCGAAAAATTTACCCGAGACTCATAGTCGCTTGGTTGCTGATTAACCCCCTTCTATGTGTACAGTTGTCTCTGGAGCAGTGTCCCGGTCGTACGGAAGACGCAAAATCACGACCGTACCTATCCCTTCGGTTGAGCTAATTTCTACGTTTCCACCAAACAGACGGGCCCGCTCTTGCATCCCAGCCACGCCCAGGTGGCCCTGCTGGACCAGCATCCTCGCATCGGTGTTCTGAAGGCCCGGGCCATTATCCTTTATTGAAACCGAGACCTCCTTGAGTTCGAAGCACAACTTGACATCGATTTGAGTGGCTTCAGGGGCATGCTTACGAATGTTCGTCAGTGCCTCCTGTGCCACGCGGAATACGGTTAGCTCAACCTCGGGATCCAGGCGCATTTCTTCCCCCTGGGTTTCGTATCGGACGGATGCTGCCGGCATCTCCGAGGCTAGGTCGTCGCACACAGCTTGAAGTGCGACCGGTAGGCCTAGATCTTCCAGGATAATCGGGCGCAGGTCATTGCTGATGCGCCGCACATCTTCCACGACCATCTTTGCCAGGCGTTGGGCGTCATCCAGCCGACCCTTAGCGAGTGTCGGGTCACTCTCAAATATATTGCGGCAAAGTTGAATACGCTGATCCAGACCGACGAGAGATTGAACAATGTCATCGTGCATCTCGCGCGCTACTCGTTTGCGCTCCTCTTCCTGGCTCTGTACCACCATTTTCGCGTATTGGCGGAGAGCGGCATGCTGATCCTCCAGGCGGTTGACGAGCTGATTAAAATTGTTGGTCAAGGTCTGGAGCTCGACCGGGCCCTCCACCTTCAGCGGCCCGAACGGGTCGCCCACCGATACGTGGGTTGCCTCTTTTGCCAAAGCCAATACTGGCTTGGAAATACGGTTGACGCTGATCAGGAGCAAAGCCAGGAGCAGGATGATTCCGACGAGCAACGGCGCGAGAACTCTCCACTGATACGACGAAAGCAGTGCGTTAATAGCCTCAAAAGGTTCTTCGACGATCAGGCCCCAGTACATACCGGGCAATGGCGCGAATGACGCGACGACCTGCTTGGTGGACAAACTTTGCCCGGTGAGGATGCTAGATGGCTCGCGCTCTGCCACCATGTGCCATAATGCAACGTCGCTCATGATGTTGCCTGCAACGTGGGCCGGGTCTGTACTATTAATAACGTTGCCGGAAACATCGACGAGTATTATGCGCATCGAACTTTGCGCATACTGTGGCCCCAGGTCTTTGGCCCAGTCATGTGACTTCAGAAGAAAGATTCCCAACAGCACGCCGTCCGAATCTCCGTTATGCAGCACCGGAACGGCAATCACTATGGCATCCTGGTTTACTGGTTGCACGTGGACTACGCTAGAGAAAACGTCCAGGCGCCGACTGTTGGCAACTTGAAAGTACTCGGTCGAAGCATAGTTTAGCCCAATTTGATTCTTTGGGTCGGACGTGGAGGCTACGACATTACCGGCATTGTCTAGCAGAGTGACGCTGTCGAACCGGACCAGATAGGGGGAGAAATCCTGGAGGGTCCGCTGTTGCTGCTGAGGATCCCCTGAATAGCGAGCGAGAGCTATCCCGGTGGTATCGAGCAAGTGCATGTAAAGATTCAGGTTGGTGGCTGCGTCGGCGGCGATGGCCTGGGCGCGTGACGTATTCTGCTGTAACAGAATGAGGAGCGAGGCTTGCAACAGGACGTATGTGCTGAGCAGGGTGGCGACGATGCTTATGAGGACGAGCGGCACCATCGATGTCAGGATGAGTTGCTGGCGGAGCCTCAACCCGGTTACTTTGCGACTATTCATTCCATGTGCTCAGAAGTGATCCATCCGCGACAGATTGCGTAGACAGCCACCTCGGTCCGGCTGTTCATGTGCAACTTGCCGTAGACGTTCTTCAGATGAGCTTGCACTGTTTGGGGACTGATCGTCAGCCTTTCGCCGATCTCTTTGTTGCTCTTGCCCTGTGCCACAGCCCGCAGCACGTCCAGTTCACGTTCTGTCAGGTCCTCGCGCATCACCTTGCCTTGCGGTTGGCGTTTGGCCAAGCGGTTGACCACCTTGGCTTGGATTTGGGGATCCAGCACTGTCCCACCTGCTTGTACTGTACGGATTGCCCGAGCCAAGTCGTCTCCACTCGACGTTTTCAGGAGGTAGCCGTTGGCTCCTGCTACAAGCAATGGAAAGACATAACGATCGTCTGCGAATGCCGACAGGGCGAGAACATGCGTATTGGGGCAGCAGGCTTTGATCGCCTTGGTAGCCTGAATGCCATTCAAGCTGGGCAGATGGACATCCATGACCACGACGTCGGGGCTCAGTTGCATTACCAGGGTTACAGCTCGCTGACCATCTGCTGCTTCACCCACTATGGTAAAGCCCGGTATCTGCTCGAGCAGTTGTCGTATCCCCTCTCTGACGATACTGTGGTCTTCAACGAGTAGGACTCGAACGGGCTCCATCGCGAACACTCCATCCATTGCGAGTGGACTTGGTCTCTAAGGGGCTAGGACGGGAGTCTGGCATTGAATCCAATTCTAGCACCTTTTTCTACATGCGTCCCACGGCGTGACTGTTCCAACTTTGGTAAATTGAGGGTATAAAGAGATTTCCGGGGCAATTGGCGTTGCCCCGGAAATCCATGAAGAAAGGCACATCAGCGACATGCGCCTCAAACTGATTCTACCAGTCGTTGAGCCAAACACGTATGAAGAGCCGAAGCAGTGTCCCAAGGCAGGCTGCCCGAGCAAGCGCTTTATTCCATTCCAGGAAGTACGGAAGAACATGCGGGACAAGGTGTACCCAGAGGTCAAGGCGCGGCGATACAAGTGTTTGCGATGTGGGCATACCTTTCGGGTCTATCCACGAGGGGTGAGCAAGGGGCAGGTTTCACAACGGGTCAAAGGCATGGCGGTGATGCTTTACCTACTGGGGATGAGTTACCGCAGGTGGCCTGAGGCCACGGGGCGGTGGTATTAATGTTGGAGGCCTTGGGGGTGTATCTGAGCAAGAGCAGTGTGTACCGCAGCGTGCAGGCGGCAGGCGAGGCGGTGCCTGGGATGAAGCAGCAGGAGTTGCTGAAGGGCTACCAGACCAGTGCGCTGGGAGCGGACCTGACCAGTGTGAAATGCAAAGGGCAATGGCTGACCCTGGGAGTAACGGTGGATCCCCTGACCGGTTGGGTATTGAGCATCGACCAACTGCCAGCCGAAGATGCACAAACCCTGCAAAAATGGATCGAGCCGATCGCAGAGACAGTCGGAGCGCGCACGCTGGTCACCGATGATGCCGATGCTTTGAAGCCAGCGGCTGATAACAACGGGATGAACCATCAGGTTTGCAAGAGCCATGTCGGTCGCAACACCGACGAGTTGATCGCCAGCCTCAGCCAGACCATCCAGCTCGGACGGGATACTTCCCTGGCAAATTTGCACATCGAGGCTTCCCAGGCCTTGGCCGATCTGTGTCGGATGGGAGAGCTGATCCATTCCCGACAACCCGAACAGCAGGCCGAAGTCCAGACCTTGTATGAACGGTATGCCTTAGCACCTGCTCCCACCAAGGGCGCCAGCACCAGCGTTGCCTATCGCATGCGCAACCTGTTCCTCGACCGCTGGAACCTCTGGGGGCGTCTGACTTTCTACCGCACCTGGAAAGACTCAGCTGGCAATCCCATTCTGGATGGCACCAATAATGCCACCGAACGCGCCATCGGCTGGTGGATCAAAGAGCGCTACCGCACGATGCGCGGTTACAAGCGCCAATAATCTGCCTTGAACGTTAGTCGCCTGATCGCCCATTGTGGGAATCACCTCTCCACAGGCTTGAACCTGGCCACCTTATTAGCCTGATACAACGCTCGTTAGACTTCCACCTTGCTCCCCCTTGCCACTCGGCAAGAGCCTTACCAATTTTGGAACAGTCACCCCACGGCTTGCTAAAAGTAGCGTGTGACAACTCCATTACACGCTTCGTAGTCGATTTTCGCCTCAAATTATGAGAAAAGTGCTGAGGAAATGTCAATACATTATGCTTTTAACTGCTTTTGCGTTTCACCTTACTGAACCTGCCAGCTCGAAAATCTACATCAAGAAAACCCCGCATCCCTCATTTGGGGTACTTGCTATCCCCTGAACAGGAGATGTATGGTCAAACCACCTGTGTTAGTATGAAAGTAGAGTCACTGCATTTCCAACCAAATGCGTCTCTGCGCTGGCGTAGCTTCCCCTGACCGGGTGGTTTTTACCGGCATTTCGACTGACAGATTAGTTCGGGTAGGGCTTAGAAGACCTATAGATCTGGTGAGATCGGGTTCAACGCTCGCAAAAGACACACTGCGAGCTAGCTATGTCGGTTTCCCACTTATGAGAGGAGAGGACAGATGAACGTAAGCCCAAAGAAGCATGATGTTTGGAGCAAGGGTGTACGGCTGGTCGCGGCTCTAATTGCCATCAGCCTGGCTTTGGCCGCCTGCACGCCGGCCCCAGCACCAGCACCCACTGCTACGTCGGCGCCCGCTGCTACCTCGGCGGCGCCCACCGCTACGTCGGCGCCCGTCGCGACGGCCTTGCCTGGCGTGGGCAAGGTAATCAAGATCGGCGTGCTGGCTCCGCTGACCGGCACGTCGGCAGCCGACGGCCAGGAGATGGTCCGGGGTGCCCAGTTAGCCGTCAAAGAGATCAACGCGGCCGGGGGCGTTCTGGGTTACACCTTTGCGGTGGTTTCGGGTGATACGCAAGATCAGGTGCCCGATGCGGTTGTCAGCGCAATCCAGAAGCTCACTGCGGATCCCGATGTCGACGCCATGATGACGGGGTATGCCAGCACCACCAACTTTGAGATCCAGAACATGGCAACCATGAATATGCCCTACATCATCTCGGCCAACTCGGCTTCGACCAGCGGCATCATCGGTAACAACGGGGACAAATTCCCCACCGTGTGGAGCTTGGTTCCTTCGTATGATGCCTACCAGACCGAGCTGCCTACGCTCATGGAGCAGTGGAATACGGCGGGCAAGATCACCCTCAAGAATCGCAAGGTTGCCATTATCACCTCGGACAACCCCTACAGCAAGACGATCTCGGATGGACTGAAAAAGAACTTTACGAATCTAAAATGGACGATCACCGTTGACGAGACAGTGCCCTTCCAGGATATCCTTGATTGGCACACCATTATCGCTAAGATCCAGGCGGATCCGCCTGACCTGGTGGTAAACACGGACTATCTGCCTGCCAACGATGCCTCCTTCCTGAAGCAGTTCCTGGAGAACCCCACACCCTCCTACGTCTTCATGCAGTACGGCCCGTCCGTGCCCGAGTTTTACGACCTGACCAAGGACCAATCCACCGGTGTCCTATACAACTTACTGGGTGGGATCATCATGTCGCCCAAGAATACCCTGGCCACCGACTTCCTCGCGAAATTCAAAACCGAATACGGAGTGGACTCGGGCGTTTATGGCATGACACTCTATGAATCCGTCTACTTCTATGTCGCAGCGCTCAAGACAGTTGGCAATCCCCAGGATCGGCTGGCGGTCGGCAAGGCGATTGGCAATGTCGTGCTCAATACGCCTGCCGGCACGGTCAAGTTTGACCCGGCCACGCACCTGGCGCTGCAGAGCGATAGCTACATACCTATACTGTTCTACCAGTTCCAAGCTGGCAATCGGGTTCTGATTTACCCGCCCGCGTTTGCGACCGGTGATATCCAGACTCCACCCTGGATCAAGTGAGCCGGATGTCCGGCGAATAGTTCCGGAATCAGTTTGAATGAAACCAGGGCTGCGGGTATGGGCCGAGATCGGGATGGCTCATACCCGCAACCTGTAGATTTGGGCAAACGGAGGTGCATCCTTGGTCGATGTGCTGGTGGTCGACAAGGTAAGTAAGTTGTTTGGCAAGATGCGAGCTGTCGATAATGTCACGTTTGCAGTGGGTGAGAAAGAAGTGTACGGAATCGCGGGGCCCAACGGTGCGGGGAAGTCCACGTTATTCAACGCCATCAGCGGGATTCCCTATCATCCCGACACCGGAAAAATCTTTTTTCGGGGCAAAGCCATCCATGAGGTCCACCCCCATGTCATTTGCCATCTGGGTATTGCCCGCACCTTCCAACAAGAGACCGTCTTTGACACATTGACGGTTATGCAAAACGTCATGGTCGGTGCGGTCTTCGGCCACCCGGCAAATGGCAGCGGGACACCTGAAGATATGGCGGTCGCGGTCTTGAAGAAGGTCGGGTTGGCCGACAGGCAAGACGAGAAGGCCTGGCATCTTTCTCTGTTTGATAAAAAGCGCCTGATGCTGGCATCGGCCCTGGTCACGCAACCCAGCCTCTTGCTGCTGGACGAGCCGGCAGCCGGGCTCAACCGGATGGAAATCCAGCAGACGCTCGATCTGATCCGTTCTATCAACGGCGACGGGATCACGATTATTCTGATCGAGCATGTCTTGCCGCTGCTTCTGACCGTCTCGCATCGCATCATGATCCTGAGCCAGGGGGAGAAACTGGTCGAGGCTTTGCCAGCCGAGATCGTGCGCGACGAGCGCGTGATTGAAGCTTATCTGGGAAGGAGGAGCAACCATGGCCCCTCCGCTGCTTGAAGTCAAGGACCTCCATGTAGGCTATGGAGAGGTTCAGGTCTTGCGCGGCGTCTCGATCGACTTGCAGGACAAAGAGCGCATCGGTTTGTTTGGTCCCAACGGCCATGGCAAAACTACACTTCTAAAAACCATCTCGGGTTTGCTGAGACCATGGAAAGGCGAGATCCGCTTCGCGGGGAAGGTGATCAGCGGCAAGAGCCCGCGGGAGCTGGTGGAGGTCGGAATTATCCAGGTTCCACAGGGCAACACGCTCTTTCCCCGGATGAGCGTGATGGAAAACCTCCTGATCGGGGCTTACGCCGATCGAGCCTGGAAAAAGCGCCGGCAGGGCCTGGAGCGAGTGTTTGAGCTCTTCCCGCGCCTGGCCGAGCGAAAAAGCCAGCTGTGCCGGACGTTGAGCGGCGGTGAGCGCCAAATGTTGGCCATGGGCGTTGGACTCATGGGCCATGGCCAGGTCTTGATGCTCGACGAACCGACATTAGGATTGGCTCCCAAGATTAAGGACGAGTTACGCGAGGCTATTCAGCAAATTGCTGCCACAGGAGTCCCCATGATCCTGGTTGAGCAGGACCTGGAGTTTTTACTCGCCCTCACCGACCGGCTGCTCCTTGTACAAGAAGGCCGCATCGTCCTGGAAAAGACCCATGCCAGCAGCGAGATCGAGCATGCCCGGATTCTCGAAATGTACTTTGGCGGGTTAGACCAGGCGGAGCCGGATCTGGCTCTCGGAGGAAAGATCACATGACGGTGCAAAGTCTGGAGGCCATCCTTTTGACAGGCCTTGTGCTCGGTTCGTTGTACGCTCTCATTTCAACTGGGCTCTCGATGGTCTGGGGTACGCTCCGCATTTTCAATTTTGCCTATGGCAGCTTTATGACAGTGGGCGCCTATGTGGCCTGGACGATAGCTGACAAGAGCGCCCTGGGCGCTGGTATCTGGTTGGGCGTCGTGATAGCGATTGCTGTCCTGATCGCATTGGGCATGCTCTCGGAGCGCATCCTCATCGCGCCGTTCATCAAGAGGCGCGACGTCGCACTTATCGCGATTATCACCACCCTGGCAGCCTCGCTTTTCTTCGAAAACGGGGCGCAAATCCTGTGGGGCCCACGGCTGAAGCAATTGCCTGCCATGGTCCAGGGCAATGTGAGGTTCCTGGGCACCATGGTCGACCTCCAGGATGTCATCGTCATGATCAGCGCTCCCATCGTCCTGGGTCTGGTAGCCCTTTTCCTGTACCGTACCCGCCTTGGCCGGGCCATCCGGGCCGTCGAACAGAACCGTGATTCCGCTCTCTTGGCGGGCGTGAATGTCCCATTGATCTACTCGCTGACATTTGGTTTCTCGGCCGGGTTGGCTTCCGTGGCCGGAGTCATTCTGGGAATCACTCGTTTCATCACTCCTACGATGGGCGATGCTCCGCTGCTGGAGGCTTTTATTGTTGTGATCCTGGGTGGGCTTGGAAGCCTGGGAGGGACCATGGTGGCAGCCTATATCATCGCGTTGATTGAAGCCACGTGCATGACCTTTCTGGGCCTGTATTGGACGCCAGTGGTGCTGTTTGCCATCATGATCTTGACGCTGGTATTCAAGCCGACCGGGCTTTTCGGGAAGGAATGAGTATGGCATACAAACTGGCCGCCTGGATGCGGATGCCGCGAGTACTGGTCGTAATAGTCGGCATTGTTCTCCTGATCGTGTTCCCGTTGATCAACACAAGCGAGTATCTGCAACATTTGGTGATCGTCGCCCTTTTGTACGCAGTCCTGGCATGCAACTGGGATCTGACGCTGGGATATGCGGGCGTGTTCAACTGGGCCCATATTGCCTTCTTTGCGCTGGGCGCCTACGCGGCCGGCATCCTAGCCAAATCGTTTGGTGTCTCCCCCTGGCTGTGTATCCTCGCGGGTGCAGCGGTCGCCGTTGTGGCGAGCGTGCTGGTTTGCCTGCCTGTCCTGCGTGTCAAGGGCCTCTATGTAGCCTTGGTGACTTTTGCGTTCGGGGAACTGTGCCTGCATATTGTCGTGAGCTTTAGTCAGTACACCGGTGGCTCCCAGGGGCTCGTGTTGATTCCGCCCATCACCATCGGCAGTTACTCTTTCATGCAGAACCAAGATTTGGGCTATTACTATCTCGCTGTGGCCCTGTTCCTGGCGTCCACGGTCTTCCTGGCCCTGGTGATCCGGTCGCATTTCGGTCTCAGCATCATGGCGCTGCGCGATTATGAGGACTATGCTATCAGCCGGGGTGTGCCGTTGGCGCGCCAACGGCTGCTGACCTTCATGCTGAGCGCTATCTTCACCGGCGCGACCGGCGCTGTCTATGGGTTTTATCTGGGCGTCGTTTCACCCGAGCTGTTCGGCTTTGGGTACACGGCCACGCTTATCAGCATGGTTTTGTTGGGTGGCATCAGCACCTTGTACGGTTCCGTCCTGGGTGCATTCGTGCTGACTTTTGTGTCCGAGTTTCTGGTCAGCCTTGGCCCATGGCGTTACGTCATCGTCTCATCGATTATCGTGGGCGTGCTCCTGTTCTACCCGGAGGGTGTCTACCCGGGTCTGCAAAAACTATTCCGGAGGCTGCGTGTCCATGCTCAACCAAAGCCCGAAGATACGGTAAAAGGGACCTAGCCAACGAACCGGCCGCGGTGCCGGGGATGTGGAAATCCTGTCAGGAAACCAGGCTTTGGTGCTTGGTCATCGAAACAAAGGCAGAAAAGGAGAAGAACAAATATGAAACTCGAACAAGTTCTGGAAAAAATGGCCTTTCAGCACACGCCGCTCAAGTTGGTGCCCCAGCAGACAGCCCTTGTCTTGATCGACATGCAGAAGCTGGCACTCAGCGACTATCTTGTCCATGAAGCAGTGACCCAGTACGGGGTTCCGGAGGCCGAAGCGCGCGAAGCGTTCGAGGAATTTGATCGGAGATTCGACGTGGCGATCAAGAACGCGGCCAGCATCCTCAAGGCGTGTCGCGCCAAAGGGATCCGCCCTATCCATATCAAGATAGAGTCTCTCTCCGGCGATGCGTCGGATACCGGCCTGCTCCACAAGGAAATCGGCTTCCTGGTGCCGCCCGGGAGCGAATGGGGGGATTTCATCCCCGACGTCAAGCCGCTGCCCGGTGAGATCGTGATGACCAAGACTTGCTCGAGTGCTTTTACCGGTACGATGTTGAATCAGGTGCTGCGCAATCTGGGCATCAAAGAGGTCATCATTGTAGGCTTTTACACCGATCAGTGCGTCACGACAGCTGCACGCGAGAGCGCCGACCTGGGCTACGACACGATGGTCGTGGAAGACGCCACGATGGCGGTCTTGCTGGATGGCCACTTGAACGAGATCAAGGCCATCAAGAATGTCTATGTACGGGGCGGAACAACCAAAGAGTTGTTGAACCGCATAAGCACTCTGTAGCTGTTTCGGCTCTCAGCCAGCCACCTCAGCGGACATTGTTCAGGAGGATAACCATGAAGCTCGATCTGACCAATCTTAAAATCGTGGACGACCACTGCCATCCCTTTGATCCCAAGCGCGAAGACAAGGGCTTTGAGCAGTACTGGACACTCTCCATGCTTCCCATCCCTCCCATGGATATGAAGAACACACTCCTGTACCGGCTCGTTCTAAAGGAGTTGGGAGGTTTTCTGGAGCTCGGGCCCGGCGCGACCGAGGACGAGATCCTTCATAAGCGCAACGAGCTCTACAAGGGAAATCCAAAGGGATATCTGGATCGATTGTTCCGGGCGGCGCACATCGACACCCTGATCCTGGATATCGGCTATCCGGCTGAAGAGTTCACCGGATACTCAGTGGACATCGACCAGTTCACCTCACTCTTGCCGGGCAGCATGGCCCGCATCATTGTCCGCATCGAGCCCATTATCTTCCGTCTTCTCAGCCAGGACCTGGTGTTCGCTGAATTTGTAGATAAGTTTAATACAACCCTGGACGAAGACATTCGCAAGCACCGGGCCGTGGCGCTCAAGACGGTCATCGCTTACCTGACAGGCTTGGAGATCAAAAAAGTCTCCCGGGACGATGCAGCCAAAGCCTACGACGCCTACCGGGCTGACAAGTCCAACAAAGCGGCCGAAAAAGGTATGCGTGATTATCTGGTGCTCCAAACGCTCGAGGCGTGCATACGCTACGACATCCCGCTTCAAATGCACACGGGCATGGGGGATTCGCCGCTCATCGATGTCCGGTTATCAAACCCGCTTCTGCTGTTCGGGATGTTCAGCGACGAGCACTATGGCAAGGCCAAGTACGTCATAGTTCACGCCGGCTATCCGTACACGGGCGAAACCGGCTTTTTAGTTAACAACTATCCGAACGTCTGGGTGGATATCTCGGAGATGAACCCGTTCGCCGGCATCGGAATCGAGCCCAAACTGCTCGAGCTGATGGAAATGGCGCCGATGACCAAGATCATGTACGGATCAGATGGGTACAATATCCCTGAACTCTTCTGGTTCGCGTCGGTCTATCTCAAGAAATCGCTGGGGCGCGCGCTGGATCGACTGATTGAAAACGACACCATGGACGAAGCGTATGCGCGCCAGGTTGCCGCCTGGATCTTGGGCGAGAATGCCAAACGCCTGTATCGGCTGTGACCGAGTTGAGTCGCCGCCGCTTTGAAAGCGCGACAGTTGTTTGGTCGAGAAGCCGGGCTAAAGCTTTGCCCCGAGTCAGATTCACTCGATAACCACGAAGGAAGCAGCTATGCAGTTAAACAAGCAGCAAAGGCGGATCTTAGAGACGATCGATAGCGCGGCCGACCGAATGATCTCGGTGTCGCACCAGATTCATGACCGGCCTGAGCTGGGCTCCAGTGAGACTTTCGCCTCTGGTCTTCTGGCCGATACGTTGGAGGAATTGGGCTTTGAGGTAGAGCGGGGCTTTGCCGGAATCCCCACGGCATTCCGCGCGCGCAAGGGATCTTCCCGGGGCCCCTGCGTGGCGTTTCTGGCTGAATACGATGCTCTGCCGGAAATTGGTCACGGCTGCGGGCACAATATCATTGCCACCAGCGCGCTCACGGCGGGCGTAGGCCTCGGGGCCCTCATACCGGAGCTGCCTGGGCAGGTGATTGTGTTCGGGACGCCGGCCGAGGAGACGGACGGGGCCAAGGTGCCAATGGTCAACAGCGGTTGTTTTGACGCGGTTGACGCGGCCCTCATGATCCACCCCTACAACGCCAACTACACTCATACTGAAGCGTTGGCGTATGATGCGATTCAGATTTCGTTCTACGGCAAAGCGTCTCATGCTTCAGCCGCACCGTGGGAGGGCAAAAACGCTCTGGATGGGGTCCTGCTGACCTTCGCCAGTGTGAACGCACTGCGACAGCAGATGCGGCCGGATGCGCGCATCCACGGCGTCATCACCAAAGGCGGCGTGGCGCCCAACATCATCCCCGATCACACAGAAGCGCGTTTTTACGTGCGTGCCAGGGAGCGAGGCTATCTGAACTTGCTCTCCGAGCAGTTTCGAGCATGCGCGCGCGGAGCGGCCGAAGCGACCGGCACTCGGGTGGAGTTCGTGAATTATGAGAGCGGGTTTGACGACATAGTGAACAACACCACGTTGGCCGAACGAGTCCGCGACTACCTGGTGGAGCTGGGCTGTGCTCCGTTCAAGCACGCGCCGGATTCATTTGGTTCAACCGACATGGGCAATGTATCTCACGTCGTGCCAGCGGTACACCTGCTGATCGACATTACCGGCAGCGAGCCCTTGGGACTGCATACACGCGAGTTTGCGCAAGCCGCAGCCCAGCCCTTGGCGGACACTGCACTTGTACGCGCCGGCAAAGGGTTGGCTCTGGCTGGGTATGATGTGCTGGTCGATCCAGCTTTCCTGGCGGCGGCGAAATCAGAGTTCGAGGCGATGCTGGGACACGCCCCTGGCCGGCTCCCCGACTGATCGTATCTTCGCGCCAGAAGCTTGCACTCCACGGGGGTGTGACCTGCCCCAGGTAGGTAAGCGAGGCGGCAGTTTACAAGAAATGGCTAGTAGAAAGCCGGTTCTTAGGAGTTGCTTTCGTATCCGGCTTTGGCAAAATCACTTACATTGGAGATGCATGGTGAGACGCAGCATGAGACGCAGCGAAAAGGAGATCCAGGACAGAGCCTCTATGGATGAGGTCATAGCAAGAGCGGAGGTATGCAGACTTGGACTGTGCGTTGACAACGAGCCTTATGTCGTTCCTGTCTCCTTCGGATATGATGGTACCTCCATCTATTTCCATACGGCGACAGATGGCATGGCCATCGATTATTTATCCTCCAATAACCAGGTGTGCTTTGAATTGGAATATGATGTCCGGATATTGACGAACGACACCAGAGCGTGTGGATGGTCCCATTCATTCTACAGCGTCATTGGGTTTGGCAAGGTCCAGGAGCTCACGGAGACTTCCCGGAAGGTTTTCGCACTAAACCGGGTCATGGAACACTATTCCGGGAAAGAGTGGGACTTCGAAGTGGATATGCTGGCGCAGATAAGGACCTGGTGCATATCCATTGACCAAATGACCGGCAAGCAGTCCAAAGATAAATTACCGATCTCTTCAACTCAGAGGCCAGGGCGAACTGCCTGACTCGAACAAGAGAGACCGTGGATAGGTGTGCGCTGTAATCAATCGCAGTCTGACTGAATCTGCACCTATCCACATTCATCTCGCTGACTTTTCGATCCTGGCCCTGGAAAAAGCTGTACAGTTCACAGGCCCAGACGCCAAGGCTGCCAATTCCTATGAGCAGCTCGACATCATAAAGGCACACCCTTGAGAAGAAGCAAAAGTGGCCAACGGGAAAGCCGTATTCGGGTTGTCACCTCTCGAAGTTGTCACCGGCCGGTTTGTTTGGCGAGATAAGGCCTAATTAAATGGTGCTGTACTTTTTTGTGAACCACTTTCCGCTAGCAATTGTGTATCCTCCGACCACCCTGTCAAGGGTGCTTCGCTACGCTACGCATCCCTACGGGACAGCTGCGCTGCCCTGGACAGGGCCCCGGCCTTCGGATAGAGCTTCCGCGTATGAAGTGGTTCACCCAAAGTATGCTCAGCCATCCGTTATTTAATTCGGCTGAAAATGACTGAATCGTGCTTAATTAATTCAGCCACAAACACGAAGTAGCAGCAATCTCTTTGCGGTTGGAGTGAGAAAAGGAATCCTGGCAGTGCATTTGGTGATCTTTTGCGTTGGACCGATTTCTCTATCGGCAACCTGGAGGTAGGTGAGATCATATAGGATGAACATGACTCGCTTGGGTGTGGGAGCAGGAAAATGCGCATAGCCACTATGCACCTCAGCCAAAACAAAAACGGTAGCAGAGTGTCGCGAACCTGCCATTCCGTTTGTTACTTTAGCAGATTGTTGGAGGTGGCTTGATGAATACGCGCCAGTACATCGAGATTGAGGAACGCTACGGGGCGCACAACTATCTTCCTCTGGATGTCGTCCTGACCCGTGGGGAGGGGGTGTGGGTTTATGACGTGGAGGGCAGGAAATACCTGGACTGCCTGTCTGCCTATTCTGCACTGAACCAGGGCCATGTCCACCCGAAGATTCTGGCAGCCCTGCAGGAACAGGCTGCTAAAATCACCCTGACCGCGCGCGCCTTCCGCAATGACCAGCTGCCGCTTTTTTATCAAGAACTCTCGGAATTAACCGGCTATGAAATGTCCCTGCCGATGAACAGCGGGGCAGAGGCCGTCGAAACGGCGATCAAGCTGGCCCGCAAATGGGCCTACCAGGTGAAAGGCGTCCCCCGCCATCAGGCGGAGATCATCACCTGCGCCGGGAACTTCCACGGCCGCACGGTGACGACCATCTCCTTCTCCACCGAACCTCTCTATCGGGATGATTTTGGTCCGTTCACGCCGGGTTTTCTGACCGTTCCTTTCGGGGATGCCGCGGCGGTCGAAAAGGCGATGAATCCGAATACCGCCGCACTGCTCGTCGAACCGATCCAGGGAGAAGGCGGCGTCATCATCCCGCCTGCCGGATATCTCAGGCGTGTCGCGGAGCTCTGCAAGAAGAATAATGTCCTCTTGATCGCAGATGAAATTCAGACCGGATTGGGGCGGACCGGAAGACTGTTCGCCTGTCAGTACGAGAATGTCCGGCCGGATATGGTCGTCATCGGTAAGGCACTGGCGGGCGGCTTTTACCCGGTTTCAGCAGTGCTGGCGGATAGCCCCCTGCTTGGGCTGTTCGTGCCCGGGGAGCACGGCTCGACCTTCGGCGGCAACCCCCTGGCAGCGGCGGTCTCCCGGGCCGCGCTGAAGGTGATCACGGACGAGAACCTCGTTCAGCGCGCTGCACAACTGGGCGAATATTTTATCGAGCAGCTTAGTGAGATACCCAGCCCGCATGTCAAGGAAGTGCGTGGCAGGGGTTTACTGATCGGCGTGGAATTGGAGGAGGATGCCGGCGGGGCGCGCCGTTTTTGCGAAGCTCTGCAAAAGGAAAACATCCTGGCCAAGGAGACTCATGAACGCGTCATCCGCTTCGCTCCGCCGCTCGTGATCGAGAAAGAGACGATCGACTGGGCGCTGCCGCGTATTCGTAAGGTTTTGAATATGTCCTAAATCCAACCGGCTTTGAGTGTGGCTCGCGACTCAAAGCCAGGCATGGTCCAGGCGGAGGTTTCAAGCGAGTTATTTATTGCCGACGGTAATAGGCCATTGAAAGCGCGTGGTGCAACCCGCCACCACAAATGCAAATCGCAATGCCCGCGCAAACTATTGTCATCGCTATATAGAGGAGGTCGCCATGTATATTCCGAAAACCTACCGCGAACTAGACCAGGATACGATCGAACAGTTTATTCGGTCCAATGATTTCGCCATGTTCATCAGTTTCGATGGCGAACGCCCCGTTGCTTCGCATTTGCTGTTGGAATTCCAACATGGAGAGGGCGACACTCTCTATATCAATGGTCATATGGCGCGTGCCAACGAGCAGTGGCGCACCTTCAACCCAGAACAGGAAGTGTTGGCGATTTTCTCTGGGCCGCATACTTACATCTCGCCGCGGTGGTATGACCATGTCAACGTTCCTACCTGGGACTATTTATCCATTCATGTATATGGCAAGCCACGCCTCATTACGGACCACGCCGAACTTCATGCGATGCTCTCGCGATTGGTTGATAAATACGAAGCCAATTCGGGTGCAAAACCATCTTATCACCTAGAGACCTTACCTGAAGATTTTGTTGAACGACAAATGAATGCCATCGTCGGCTTCCAAATGCAAGTCACGCGCATTGATACCAGTTTCAAGCTCAGCCAGAATCGCAATGAGCGGGATTACGACAACATCATCAAGGAACTGTATAAGCGAACGGATGACAACTCGCTGGGAGTGGCTCAAGCCATGCAGAAGAAGCGTTCCAAGCTCTTTGGCGGGGGCTAACACCAGCATTTTGCAAGAGGGCTGTCCTCATTCGATCGGCGTACGCAGTATTTGCTCCTATGAAATGTCGCCTTGATTCGGTTGCATACCCTGAAGATCTGTAAGGGCCCCTCAACAATTCGTACCGTATTAAGCTGTTCCAGCAGTTTTTCTTGCTTATTCAAGCGGGACCAGCCAGGAGAGATGAGGAGACTTAATATACCGATACTTTGACACCGGAAAAAAGAATTCCCAGCTTCAGGACCAGTCAATTTCCCGGGAAATCAATCTGATATAAAATACCAGTAGGCATCGCATTTCTCCAAGGAGTGATTTATGACCAAAAAGAAAATTGTCTATCCCTTTATCCCCAACTCCGTTCCGGAAGTCAAGGAACAAATGCTGCGTGAGGCAGGTGCCACAAGCGTCGAGGAGTTCTATGCCGACGTGCCCAAAGACTTGCGCCTCAGAAAGCAGATGAACCTACCGGCACCGTTCCTATCCGAATATGCCCTGCGCCGGCACGTGGAAGGCTTATTACGCAAGAACAGGACCACGCAGCAGTGCCTCAATTTTCTGGGCGCAGGCTGTTACCAGCACCACGTCCCCGCCGTCTGCGACGAGGTCAACCAGCGCGGCGAGTTCCTGACCGCCTACGCCGGGGAGCCATACGACGACCATGGCCGTTTCCAGGCTCTCTTCGAGTATTGCAGCATGATGGGTGAATTGTTGGAAATGGACGTGGTCAATGTCCCAACCTATGACGGCTTTCAGGCCTCGGCCACCGCGCTACGTATGGCCTGCCGCATCACCGGCCGGACCCGAGTGCTGCTCGCCGCGACCTTGGGCCGCGACAAACTCTCCAAGATTCGCGACTACCTGAAACCCGAAATCGAGATCACCTTCGTCGAACACGACCCCAAGACCAGCGGGACGAAGCTTGAACATCTTGAGAAACTCCTGACTGACGATGTCGCCGCGATCTACTTTGAAAATCCATCCTACCTGGGCTACCTGGAGACGCAGGGGGCAGAGATTGCCGAGCTGGCGCACAAGCAGGGAGCGCTGTCGGTCGTCAGCGTGGACCCCATCTCGCTGGGCGTGATCAATCCCCCGGTCCGCTACGGCGCGGACCTCGTCTGCGGGGACATCCAGCCTCTTGGGATGCACATGCAGTTCGGGGGCGGCCACGCTGGTTTCATCGCCTCGGCTGACGAGGAGAAGTTCGTCATGCAGTATCCATCCCGCTTGTTCGGGATCGCCCCGACCCGCCTCCCGGGTGAATACGGCTTCGGCGACGTAGCCTACGAGCGCACTTCCTTTGCGAAGCGAGAAGAGGGCAACGAATGGGTCGGCACGGCCGCTGCCCTTTGGGGCATCTCCGCCGGAGTCTACCTGGCCTTGATGGGACCGCAGGGGATGAAAGAGATCGGCGAGGGCATCCTGTTGCGTTCCCGCTACGCCAGACAGGAGATCGGAAAGGTCCGCGGCGTGCGCACCGATTTGTTCACCGCGCCGCATTTCAAGGAGTTCGTGGTCAACTTCGACGGCAGCGGCAAGAAAGTCGCAGACATCAACGCCGCGCTTCTGGAAAGGGACATCTTCGGCGGGAAAGACTTGAGCCGGGAATTTTCCTGGCTCGGCGAAAGTGCGCTGTACTGTGTTACCGAAGTACACACTCGGGAAGACATCGACCGGCTGGTTTCCGCCCTCGAGGAGGTGCTGGCATGAAAAACATCACCGCGGAACGTTTTACGAACGGCAAGCCCAACCTGCGCCGCTTTCACCAGGCGCGTTGGGACGAGCCGGTCATCTTCGAGCTGGGTCAACCGGGCCAGCGTGGCATCCTGGTGCCGGAGGTGGAGGACGAGATCAAATCCCAGGTGGGCGATGCATTGGCGGGTATCCCAGATGCACTGCGGCGCAAGAGTCCGCCGAGGCTGCCAGAAATGTCCCAGCCGGCGGTCCTCCGGCATTACGACCATCTCTCGCAGGAAAACCTGGGCGTGGATTTCAATATCGATATCGGCCAGGGCACCTGCACGATGAAGTACAGCCCGAAGGTCAACGACCAGCTGGCACGGATGCCGGAGATGACCGAGTTGCACCCGTTGCAGGACGAATCCACCGTGCAGGGTATCCTCGAGATCATGTACCGTTTCGAGCAAATCCTGAAAGAGATATCGGGACTGGATCGCTTCACCCTCCAGCCGGGGGCGGGTTCGGCGGCGATCTACACCAATGTTTCCATCATCCGCGCCTATCATGAATCCCGCGGCGAATCGCACCAACGTGACGAGATCATCACAACGATCTTCTCCCATCCTTCCGATGCGGCCTGCGCCAAAGTGGCCGGTTACAAAGTCATCACCCTCTACCCGGATGCGGACGGCTATCCCGACCTGGAGGCGCTCAAGGCGGCTGTGTCGCAGCGGACGGCCGCCCTGCTGATTACCAACCCGGAGGATACCGGCATCTTCAACCCAAAGATCGCCGCGTTCACCAGGATCGTCCATGAGGCGGGTGGGCTGTGCTCCTACGACCAGGCTAACGCCAACGGCATCCTGGGTATCACCCGCGCCCGGGAGGCCGGTTTCGACCTGTGCCATTTCAACCTGCACAAGACTTTTTCCACCCCGCACGGCTGCGGCGGTCCGGCGGTCGGTGCGACCGGCGTGACGCAGGAGCTGGCAGGCTTTCTGCCGGTGCCCCTGGTGAATTTCGACGGTCAGAGGTATTTCCTGAACTACGACCTGCCGAAGAGCATCGGCAAAATCCGTCCGTTTTACGGGGTGGCGCCGGTCGTGCTGAAGGCCTATGCCTGGGTCATGGCCCTTGGGGCGGCCGGCCTGCGCGAGGTCGCCGAAGTGGCCGTTCTAAATAACAATTATTTAATGAAAAAGGTCACGGCCATTCGCGGGGCCAGCGCGCCGTATGCGCCAGGCAAGCGCCGCGTCGAGCAGGTGCGCTACTCCTGGCAAAAGCTTTACGAGGAGACCGGTGTTCACTCGGAGGAGCTGGGCATCCGCGCTGCCGATTTCGGCGTGCACTACTGGACCAGCCATCACCCGTTCGTGGTTCCCGAGCCCTGCACGCTGGAGCCGACCGAGTCGTATTCGAAGGAGGAACTGGACGAATACGCTGACATCCTGGAGCATGTGGCGGAAGAGGCGTACACGGACCCGGACCTGGTCAAGTCCGCGCCGCACAACAGCACGGTGCACACCATCGATCCCCATCCGTTCGATGACCCGCAGCAATGGGCGATTACCTGGCGCGCCTATCTGCGCAAGACAGGGCATAAGCAGCGATGACATTACATGTCCCCAAAGAGGGTTCTATGCGTGGTTTTTTAGATAAACGTGTTCTCATTACCGGCGGGACGGGCGGGATCGGCGCGGCAACGGCAAAGCGCTTTCTCAATGAAGGTGCCCGCCTCGCCGTGCTTGACCGCGATGTGGCAGGCTGTCAGCAGGTTGATAATGAGTTGCCTGCTTTCTTTATCGACGGCGGCGGGATAGGCGGTGGTCTGGCCAGCCAACCGAACTTGTAGAATGAAAAAGCATATCATCGGTTTAATCGTCAATCCTGTCGCCGGGCTGGGCGGACGGGTGGGACTCAAAGGCAGCGACGGTGCGGAGATCCAGCGCAAGGCACTGGAGTTGGGGGCAGTTCCCCATGCTGCGGACCGCGCCGCGCAGGCTTTGCAGGCACTATTGCAATTGCGCCCCGAGATGGAAATCCTGACCTATCCTTCTGAAATGGGGGCAGACGCGGCCCGGCAAACCGGCCTTGACCCACATGTGCTTGGTACCATACAACTCGGACGGACCAGCGCGGCAGACACGGTCCGTGCCGCCCGACAGATGATGGAAAACGGCGCCGAGCTATTGCTCTTTGCAGGGGGTGACGGAACCGCCCGGAATATATGCGATGCCGTCGGACTGCAAGTGCCAGCGCTGGGCATTCCGGCGGGGGTCAAAATCCATTCGGCGGTCTATGCCACCCACCCTCGTCAAGCCGGTGAGCTGGCCGCCGCGTTCCTGGACGATGAGGTCAAACTGCGTCGGGCCGAAGTGATGGACCTGGACGAGGATGCCTTCCGGGCCGGACACGTGTCGCCGCGTTTGTATGGTTATCTCCAGATGCCATTTTTAAAACGCTACGTGCAGGGGGCCAAAGCACCAAGTTCGCTGAGCGAATCTGCCGCACTGGAAGCTATTGCTGCAGACCTGGCCGAATGGATGAAACCCGGCTGGCTCTACATTTTTGGTCCGGGTTCGACCACTCATGCCGTAGCCGTCCATCTCGGCCTGGAAAAGACCCTGCTTGGGGTGGATGCCGTATTGGATGGAAAAATCGCGGCCGCAGACGCAAGCGAAGCCGACTTGCTTCAATTGCTTGCAGGAAATCGCCCGGCAGAGATCGTCGTTACGCCTATTGGTGGACAGGGTTGCATCTTCGGGCGCGGCAACCAGCCGATTAGTCCGGAAGTGATCCGCAGAGCCGGGCGTGCGCACGTCCGCGTGGTGAGCACGCCTGAAAAAATCCAGGCTTTGAACGGCCAGCCGCTTTGGGTGGATAGCGGTGAGCGTGCCGTGGACGAGTTGCTGAGCGGTTATCTTGCAGTCATCACAGGGTACAAGGAAAGCGTGATGTACAAGGTGACTGCTTAAATCGAAGGGAGATAAGAATGTATGAATTGACCGGGAAGAAAGCCATCGTGACCGGTGGAGCATCGGGGATTGGACGCGCTGCCGCGATCTTGCTCGCCCAGGCCGGAGCCGTAGTCACCATCCTGGATTTGGATGAACGCGGCGGTGAGACGGTGGTGCGCCAGATTGTGAAGGCGGGCGGAAAGGCTATGTTCGTCCGGGGAGATGTCAGCCGGGCGACGGATTGCCAGAATGCGGTTCAGGAAACGGTGGAGGTCCATGGAGGGGTGGATATATTGTTCAATAACGCCGGGGTCATCCGGCGCGCCACCGTGACCGAAATCAGTGAAGAGGATTGGGACCGCGTCATGGCGATCAATGTCAAATCCATATTCTTGATGAGCAAATATGCCATCCCGTTCATGGAAAAAGTGGGAGGCGGTGCGATCGTCAACAACGCCTCCGGCTGGGGGCTGACCGGAGGAGCGCGTGCGGCAGTGTACTGCGCCTCGAAGGGTGCAGTGGTCAACCTGACGCGGGCGATGGCTGTCGATTATGGGCCGAAGAACATCCGCGTCAACTGCATCGCGCCCGGCGACACCGACACGTCCATGCTGCGGGAAGAAGCCAGGCAGTTGGGCGAACCGGAGGCGGCCTTTTTGAAGGAGTCAGCCAGCCGTCCCCTCGGACGTGTGGGGCGGCCGGAGGAGATTGCCGCGGCGGTGCTGTATCTTGCCAGCGATGCGGCATCGTTTGTCAACGGCACCATCTTGGTCGTGGACGGTGGCGGGCTGGCAGATTAACCAAATAGAAGAATAAGAAAGGAATTGTCGACGACGGAAGCTACACCTGCGAGTAGATGCGGCTTCCGTTAACCGCGCAGTGTCGATTATTTTAGGGGTGCATCGATAGTGCCGCTCGTCTTGTAGATGGGTGCAGGCGTTCCTTAGGCCGGCATCCAACCCCGATGGAGTTTTTTGCAGATAACAAGACTTAACCTTTTATCGGTGAGCCGCTTCAAACGCCTGGGCCAGGTCTGCAATCAGATCATCAGGGTCCTCGATGCCGACCGAGTAGCGGATCAGCCCTTCTGGGATTCCCATGGCTTCGCGCTCCTCGGCGGTGCATTCCACATGGCTGGTGGTGGCTGGCGGCCCGGCAACCGTCTCGACCGCGCCCAGGTTGGCGGCGCGATGCGCAAAAAGCAGACGCGGCAGGACGCGTCTGACATTCTCGAAGCCGCCGCACAGCATGAAGCTGAGCACGCCACCGAAGCCTCGCATCTGGCGTTTGGCAATCTCGTGGTGGACGTGCGCCTCCAGGCCGGGATAGTAAACGGCCTCAATGGCCGGCTGGGCTTGCAGCCAGCGAGCGATCTTAAGGGCGCTCTCGTTCTGCTGTCGGATGCGAAGATAGAGCGTCTTCATGCCGCGGATGATCAGGTAGGCGGCCATCGGATCGAGCGTGGCGCCCGTGATCTCGCGGTAATGGTAGATTCTCCCCACCAGTTCCGGCTTGCCGCAGACCACACCGCCCATTACGTCGGCGTGACCGCTCAGGAACTTGGTGGCGCTGTGCAGCACCAAGTCCACTCCCAGTGCCAGCGGATTCTGGTTGACGGGCGTGGCAAAAGTATTATCGGCAACAACGATCGCGCCGACCTTGTGACCAGCGGCAGCCAGGCGGGCAAGGTCAACGATTTTGAGCGTGGGGTTGGTAGGCGTTTCCAGATAAAGCACCTGACAGCCCTGGGCCACGGCGGCTTCGATCTGCGCGTGGTCGCTGGTATCGCATAATTTGACATCCACATGGAAGCGCGGCAGGAACTCGGTGAAAATCTTATTCGTGCCGCCGTAAGTATCCTTGACCGAGACCACCCGGTCGCCGGGTGACAGCAACGTGAAGAGGGTGTTGCTGACGGCAGCCATACCGGAGGAGAAACTGGTGGCAGCCTCTGCGCCTTCCAGCAAACGCACTTTTTCCTCGAAGGCGTGGACGGTGGGGTTGGTGTTGCGGCTGTATATGTGGCCGGGCTTGCGGCCCAGGGCCACATCCAGCCACTCGTCAACATCGGGGTAACCGTAGGCGGCGCTGTAGACAATAGGCACCTGGGTGGCGCCCATCACCAGGGATTCTTCCTCGCCGGCCCATAAGGCCTTGGTGGCGGCGGAGGCCTTGGCGATGGCGGATTCCTTGGACGTTTTGGCTTGACCTTTCATGTCTATCTTCCTCCAGCACTCAGATATCTCAATGTCATGCCGACGTGCAGCTCGACACTGGCTTTTAGAGCTTCCGCCGCGTCAATGTTGAAGCGAGGGCGGCAGTTCACGCAGCAGGCACCCACGACTTCGTTCCCCCAGCCGAGAAAGATGAAAACCATCGGAATGCGGAAGGATCTGTTGATATTTCCGGATTGCAATTCTTTGCACAAGGTAACAGGAAAGACACATGGCGAGCAAAGAGCTACATACTTGTTTTCAATCAATGTTTAGCTGTGAAATCAAATGCGTTGCTGTCTCCAGAATGTGCTCCTGAATCACCTCCTTTGCTTTTACTGCATCACCTTGCTTTAAAACATCGATCAGTTGACGATGCGTCGTTGGATAACTCTCCTCATCGCCTCGCTTGGTTATCATCATGAAATAACGAATCTGGGGATTCATTTGCTCAAGGGTCCCCAGGAGAAGGCTGTGACCTGAACGAGACCAAATGTAATTATGGAATTGGATATCAAGCAGTATTAATTTGTCATAATCCTTGAGTTTAACTAACCTATCCATGCTTTCGATCAATGTTTCAAGAACAAAGTAATCCTCTTGATTAATATTTTTTATGGCAAGACTAATTGCAAGGCCTTCCAGAGCACTCCGTAGGGTGGCGAGCTCCCACAGGGTTTTCTTATCCCATTCAGCAATAAAATAAGCTCCGTTCGTTTGATGTCTAAGCAAATGTTGCTGTTCTAGCTTAATGAGAGCCTCCCTGATAGGTGTTCGGCTAACTCTCAAAGCTTGAGCGATCTCAAGCTCGCGCAGGCGTTGGCCTGGCTTCAACTCCCCCTCAACGATCGATTTGCATAGGGCTTCAAACACAAAGTCGGATGTTTTATTGCTCTGCTTTGTGATGGGCGAAAGAGGTAAACCTTCAATCATCGATTCACCAGTGCTTATTCCGAACCTTAAATTCGCGGATTGAGGTTATATCCCCGTATATGGATCCTGACCTGGAAAGCCCGGGTCATTCTCAAAGGGTTCCGGTGAGCTCGATGATCGCGGTCGCCATCAGCGCCGCGGCCCGCGGCAGGACTCCCTCATCGATATCGAACTTCGGATGATGATGGCCGGCGTCCAAGCCTTTCTCCCGATTCGCGGAGCCGACAAAAAAGAAGCAACCCGGCACTTTCTCCAGGAAGGAAGCAAAATCCTCGGACCCCATCGTGATGTAATTGCCGGTCTCGATCGGCGCCTCCGGAAAAAGGCGGCGGGCGGCGGCTTGGACCCGCGCCGATATCTCGGGCTTATTGATGGTTGCAGGGGTCAGTTGCTTCAAATCGATATCTGCTCGACAGCCCAATGCCTCGGCAGTGCTTCGGACGATATCCTGGAAACGGCTCACGACCACGCTCCGCACTTCGGGTTCGAACGTGCGGAGCGTCCCGGTCAGTTCCACCGATTGGGGGATGACGTTGAAGGCTTCGCCACCGTGGACCGTACAGACGCTGACCACAGCCGGTTTGAACGGCGACACATTACGGGCCACGATGGACTGCAGCGCGGTGATGGTCTCCGCCGCGGCGAGCACCGGATCGACGGAGAGATGCGGCGCGGCCGCATGGCCGCCTTTCCCGTATAGCGTGACCTTGAATATTTCCGCGCCGGCCATAGCTGGACCGTTGGCAATCCCGATCCAACCGAGGGGTTGTTCGTTCCACACATGCAGGCCGAGGCTCACCGCGGGCTTCGGATCATCCAATACGCCCGCCTGGATCATGCGTTCGGCGCCTCCCAGGCCTTCTTCGGCCGGTTGAAAAACGAGTTTGATCGTTCCGGACAGCTCGGCGCGGTGGGCGGTCAGCATCTTGGCCACGGTCAGCAGGATGGCGGTATGGGCATCATGCCCGCAGGCGTGCATCACGCCGCGGTTTTGCGAGGCGTACTCGGCGCCGGTCTCTTCGATGATCGGCAGGGCATCCATGTCGGCCCGGACAAGAATGACCGGTCCGGCTTTTTTCCCCTCCAGGATCGCGACCACCCCGGTCTCGGCCACTCCGGTGTGGATTTCCAATCCCAGAGCGGTCAGCTGTTTCGCGACAATCCCCGCCGTGCGGACTTCATGAAATCCGAGTTCAGGGTGCATATGGAAATCCCGCCGCAGAGAGCGGGTGTATTCAAAGAGCTCTTGGGCTTCCGCAAGAAAATCGTACATATATACCTCCGGAGCCATGTTGATCGGTGGGGTGTCCGATTCCTATTTTTAGGCTCAATTCACATCAAACGTGTCATATCAATTATGGTAAGCAAATAATTACCCAAAATGCTCTACAAGGGGTGCGGAATGTGGGCTGCAGATTAACAGCCTGCAGCAAATAAAGCACCTAACAGAATCCAATAGGATAAAGAAATACTTATTTTATGGAAGTGGGAATCCACATTTCAAGCCAAGTAGTACACTAGTATACTGGTATACTAGGAAAAAGTCAAGTCAAATAGACTGACTTGAAAATACCTACTAGGCCCTGATGCGGGATTTCCCGCCCCCGTTGACCAACGGCACCCGGTTCCATTTTTCCACCACGGCCAATAACATGGGGAGCCTGGTTTCCACCCTCGAGTTGGGGGAGCCGGACCTGCTGATCGTCTTTGCCGATCTTGCTCCCACCCCCGAGGAGCTGGCCCGGGTCCTGGCAGGTCTCAAGCAGGCCATCGTCATCGTGCTCCTGCCCGTCTCCCGGGCTGGCCTCGAGCTGAAGGGCCCGGGAAGGAGAGACTCCGGCCAGAACACGACCGAGTACGGCGTTTTCATCGCCGGGGTGGTGGTCGTGGTGCTGGTCGTGGTCGGGATCTTCACCGGCGCCCTCAAGACCCTCTGGGAGAAGGTCGCCGCCCTGATCACCGGCGGGTAGCGGGTGGTCGGGAGGTCAAGGAGCATCCGGTCTGTGGGCCGGCAGCGCGCGCCGCGCCTTGCCGGCCGTCGAATCATAAGGAGCCAGAGATGGCAGAAAAATCTTCGAAAAACAAACGGACCGGGCAGAGCTCGGTCGAGTTCGGCCTGCTGGTCGTGGCCATGATCATCATGTTCCTGGGGATGATGCAGTTCGGTCTGTACCTATACGGGCTGAGCGTGGTAGAGAACGCTGCCAGGAACGGGGCACGCGCCGGCTCGGTCGCCCAGGAGTGCCCGACTTGCCAGGCGGTCCAGGCCGCGCAGGCTTCCGCGCAGGGTGCGCCGGTCCTTGCCGACCCTTCCTTTGAGATCCTTGCCCCGGGTGGGGTGGTGGGATCGGTGGTGGAGATCCGCGTCACGGCCCATATCCCGCTGATCGTCCCCGGCGGCGCGCTCTTCGGCCTGGAGAGTGTCCTGAATGTCTCCTCCGAGGCGACCTTCCGGCAGGAGGGGTGGTAGCCATGCATGCGGCCTCACGAGCGCGATGGGAACGCGGCCAGTCTACCGTCTTTTTTGCGTCATTCGTGGTGATCCTGGCCGTCCTGACGGCCGTGGTGCTGGAGGTGGGGCGCCTCGCCTACGCCCGCGGCGAGGTGGCCAAGGCCGCCGATGCTGCTGCCCTGGCAGCCGCCTCGCGCGTGGATATTGCCAGGTACCGCGATACCGGCCAGATCCTGTTTCTGCCGGATGTATATGCTTATGCCCAGGGATTTGCCAGTGCGAACTCCTCCTACCTCGCGAGCCGCTCGATCCCCGTCTCGGTGAGCGGCATCCGCCTCGATGAAGCCAGCCGGGTGGTGGCGGTGAGCGTGACCGCGGACCTCTCGCCGCTCCTGCCGTCCCTGTTGCAGGGAGGAGGGGTCGTCACGGTGACCGGCTATGCCTAGGCGCGCCTGGACGGGAGATAAACCCAACGCCGCAAATGGTTTACGTGGTAGCGTCGGCGGATTTGTCGTCGCGGATACCGAGGATATTACCCTGTTAGGAGGTGTTTTGCATGATGGGTTATGCATAGGCCTGAAAGGATGGGTAGGTTCCAAACTATCATACTCTCAACAAGGTTAAAACTTGGGTTCGAATCCCCATGGGGGCATGTCGCTCATCGGTAATAAATCCATCAATGTACAGATGTAATGGATTGTCAAGCGACAAGGGAAGAATAACCAAACATGAGCAGAAGGTTGCTCGCTCGTAGGCACTTTACAAAATAATATCGTCCCCTGTTTCGCCGGTTGGCGAACAGGCTCTTGACAGGGGTGCTATACTGAAATCGAGCGGCGCGCCCGCAAAACCCTATGCAGGGTCTCCTGCGCGGAGGCCACAGAATCTTTCTGTTTGGGACGCCGCTCATTCCTTTTGAGCGAGCAGAGTTGGGTTTGACCCATGAGGACGTTATTGCTATTGCCGACAACTCCAGGGTGCTGCCGGATTATAAAAATAACCCACGCATCGCCAGGTGGAACGAGGGTTTTGCGATGTTAAGCGCTGGCTTTAAGAGACAATTCGCTGCTTTGAAAAAGGTTTAAAGAAGGATAATGTAACATGATCGACTTGCCCTGGAAACCTAATCCTGATTACCACAGATTATTGGATGCCTTACACCGGCAGGGAGATCCTGAGCGTGTCGTTTGGCTGGAGCTGTTCGCCGACCCTGAGATCGTGGGCGCAATTTTAGAAGAAACCCCCTCGCCAACCAGAGATAAAATCAAGGACCGGGAGACTCTAAACAGGTGGTTCGACCAAAAAATGAAATTTTGGTATCAGTTGGGTTACGACGCCTTCTGGCACGGACCAAATCTGAACTGGCCAGGCCTGCATTCGCTAGAGGCGGGAGATTCAGCCGCCCTCTCACGGGGAAAACGCACATGGGTCAACGAAAAAGCCGGAATGATCACCAATTGGGAGGAATTTGAGAGGTATCCTTGGCCTTCGTTCGCCGATGTCGATTTTTATCCCCTGGAATATGCTGCCCGGCATCTTCCGGAAGGGATGGCATTAATCGCCCAGTGTAGCGGAATCCTCGAGCCAGCCATGTGGTTGATGGGCTATGCGACTTTCGCCATGGCAATCTACGATCAACCGGACCTGGTTGAAGCTATTTTTACACGCCTGTCAGAAATCTATGTGCCCCTTGCCCGCGCCCTAGTGGAAGCAGACCGCGTCGTTGCCCTCTGGATGGGAGATGACATGGGCTTTAAGACCAGTACAATGATCTCGCCAAAACACCTTCGCAAATACGTTTTTCCTATTCAAAAGCAGATCGGTGAAATTGCGCACGCAAAAGGGTTCCCCTTCCTGCTTCATTCATGCGGAAAATTGGACCTAATAATGGAAGACCTGATTGAAGATGTCGGCATCGACGCAAAACATTCTTTCGAGGATGCAATCGAGCCTGTTGAACGATTCTGTGATCGTTTCGGAAAACGGATAACCGTAATCGGTGGAGTAGATATGGATATTCTTGCGGGGGGGACAGAAGCTCAAGTTCGGGCGCGGACCTGCCAGATCCTGGAGGCATGCGCCTCGAGCCAAAGCTATATCCTTGGAAGCGGTAACAGTATCGCCAATTACATACCGCCGCGCAATTTCATTGCGATGTTGGATGAAGGTTACAAGTACAACACCGCCAGAAGAAGTACATGACCTATCAGGTGTAAAAACGCCAGCACTGGATGAAGGAATGAATAATGTCTGCCGTTCAGAACACTATTTAACTCATCGCCAGCGGTGACCTGCACCTGTCGGCCAACCAGGTCTGCCCGACCTTCGTCATTGAGACGGACGAGGCAATTGAAGATGTATATCGCCGCCAAGCGCATGGCTGATTGCTTCGGGTGTGACCTGATTGGCATCCAGTACCAGCAAGGATTAAAGGATATGACCCCCGCCTCCGACCTGGCCAAGGGACCGTTCAATAACGTCGGACGCCCACCGGTCTATCATCCAACCACTAGCGTTGAATTGTACCCGGGCCAGGCTCTGCCGCACTTCAACGAAGTGGACGAGGGTACGGGCATGGGCGCGCTGGTCACCACCCGGATCTGGACGGCGCTCGGTCTCGACCCGGCCACCACCCTGCACGACATCCGCCGGGGACGGCAATACCGCGGCGATGGGTTTGAAGATCA
>Ga0187877_1000532_pt1 | contig 47517 bp, 38 predicted proteins | sample June2016WEW_17_1_3_FD_132430 | JGI IMG/M metagenome (GOLD analysis project Ga0187877, IMG submission 132430) | Peatland microbial communities from SPRUCE experiment site at the Marcell Experimental Forest, Minnesota, USA - June2016WEW_17_100 | ecosystem: Environmental > Terrestrial > Soil >...
CGCAACCGTTGATTGGCGTTTTACAACCGATGATGCACGGATCAAACTTAAAAAACTCTACCCATCAATCCATGTGTGACAGAGTACTAGGTTAAAAGCTGCTCTCCAAGAAACATAAAATTGTAGCCGAACTGGATTTGAGCCTGAATACGCTTGGTCGCAGGTCCGAATCCTGCCGGGCCCACCTTTGATACAATTGTCAAGGTGCAATCAATCTATTTAGCACATGGGCTTGATAACAATTCATGGAATATAAACCTCGCGAAGAACGAATAACCAGGCATATGAAAGACATTCCAACGTTTTCAGAAGCACGGCAAGGAACATGATATGAAAACCAAGGGCAAAATCTGGACTCTTCTTCTCGGAACGATCGTCGTGGTAAGCCTCATCCTTGCGAGCTGCAGTCCGAAACCGACCGCTGCACCCACGCCGATACAGCCTCCTGCCTCAACCATCCCGCCAACCGATACGATCACGGTCACATCCACGACCGCCCCGTCTCCAACCGCTACGTCCATTCCCTTCCCGACACTCACTCTCAAACCTGGTGACTTTTTTTTCAGCATAGATGGACAAACGAGCTTCATTTTCTCCAGGAATGTGGCCGGGTACCAGCAGTCTCAGTACGACACCTTCCTGGATTGGACCAAGGCAGGGGGCAGCAAATTCGTCCGCATCCAGTTAGACAGCTTGGGCATGGGATATACCAGCACGGGCGGTGTTGATGGAAATTGGGCGACTCAATGGGACCAGGTCTTCGACAAGGCTCAAGCGGATGGGATCTACATCCTGCCCGTCTTCTCGGGTTGGTTCGACTGGAATACTGGCACCGGTTACTCCACCTGGAAATCCAATCCGCTCAACCAGGTCAACGGCGGCCCCGTGAAATTACCAGCCGAATTGTTCCAAAAAGGCTCCGCTACCCAGACCATGTGGTTGGCCTGGATGCAGACCCTTGTTCAGCGCTGGCAGGGACGAAAAAATATCCTCGGTTGGGAGATCTTCTCGGAGGTAAATCTCGCCTCCGGGAACACCGAATCCAGTGGGATCGATTTCGTAAACACTGCCGCGGCGTTGATTCGGGCGACCGATCCGACTCGACCGGTGACCGCCTCCATTGCAGATACGGGCACCTGGCCTAATTTCTACCAGAAAACGAACATCGATTTCATCAACCTGCACCCCTACCCACCCTCGGCCCAGCTCGACCGGGCCATCGTCTCGGAAGTCCGGGCTTACCTTGCACGCTACAACCGGCCCATCCTGATCGGCGAATCTGGGTTGAGTGCTGATACCCCCGACAGCTCTTCCGGGGAGCTCACAGTCGCGCCGAACGCCCCCATTGGCGTCGAGCATGCCATCTGGGCGGCGGTTGTATCGGGCGCCATGAACGGACGGGCGCTGTATTGGGAGGATAGTTTCGGAATTTATTTCCAGAATCTGGGTATGCCTTGGATACAAAAGTATGAGATGGAAGAGCTTCCGGCCGTAAATTTCGTCAACGGCGTCGATTTCTTTGGCTTCAAACCGCTCATGTCCACATCTTCCTCCGGCGTGTGGGGCGCGGCAGTCGGGAACGATAAGTCCGTGACTGGCTGGTACCGGGACGCGACCAGCGAACCGCCGAACTGGAACCTGCAGCCGGTGATCTCCAAACAAACGGTAGCCCTGACCGTTCCCGGCAGCACCTCCAGCTGGAAAGTCGATTTTTACAATACCAAAGATGGGACAACGGTCCTGAGTTCGGTTTCCGTCACCCGTCAAGGCAGCACCCTCATCATCCCCCTGCCGGATTTCCAGGATGATATCGCCTTCAAGGCGATGACCCAGGCCGGAACGGTCTCCACGTCCTCACCCGCCATAATTTCTACCGATGCCATTGCCGGGACATGGAGCGGGACCATTTCCAACCTCGCCAGTACTTTTTCGACATCGGTCAAATTATCCATTCAGACTGGCTGCAAGCCGGGCGAGGTCTGTGGAACCTTCTCAGCTCCACAACTTCCCTGCAACGGGGACCTTTTCCTCCAGACGATCAACGGCCAGACCTTCTTATTTCTCGAGCAAAATGCCTCTGGCGCAGCCTCTTGCAAATCGGGCGGATACGAACAGCTCCAATTGCTGACAGACGGGACGTTATCCTACGAGTACTTGACCACGCCAGGATCTGCAGCGACATCCACCGGCATTCTAAAGAATCCATAAGCCAGCATCCTGCGGCTCATTTTCCAGGATGATATTGCATTCAAGGCATCTGCCGGCTAATAAGTCAGTTTAAACCGCTGAGGAAAATCTACTTGATCGATAACTTAAAGATCTATACTTGTAGTAGTTTTTATCGTTTCCGATAGATTGATAACTGCTCTTGAAAAGACACAAAAATGTAGCCGAACTGGATTTGAGCCTGAATACGCTTGGCCGCAGGTCCTCTAACGGGGAGGATATCCGAATCCTGCCGGGCCCACTTTTTAGCCGATTGTTTTGCGCTTATCCTTCGTTCAGTCATTACCCGGAAAATCCCTTCTGCCTCAGCAGGGGATTTTTAGTTTAACATTCATGCTTATTCCCGAAACCCTTGCTATGCCTATTTTAGAATCCACGCCAAATCGTAGCCTGACAGGCTTCTTCAAGATATTATCTAAAACGCCTTCTATAGATAAATGCTATTCTAGAAATCCCAGTTAGTTGTTACTTATCTTAACCAACCCTCTACCTCGACGATCGACGAAACGTGGGCATCCCTCCAGTTGTTTTAAGGAATCGATTGAGGAGCCCCAAAGGCCCTTAAAGATCTCCCTCCTGAGAGTTTACAGGATTACCGTGCAGGGCCGGTTTTGGTGGGTGTGATGTCCTGGGTGGATTGGTTTCTTCAAAACAGGATTCGTAGAAATATCAGGCTGTATAATTATGACAAAACGCTTCAATCATCCCAGATATTAAGTCGCGATTCTTTCCACCAGAGAAGAGCATGAGATTGCTTTCTTACAGAGTATTTCTTGCCCTGACCACCCTTGAAGGGATCATAACGGTCATATTGTTACTGGTCGCTCCTTCCGAGACGAAGTCGGCGGTGCTGCTGGGTTACTCGGTCCAGAAGATTATTTTAGTTGGTTTGATTTTTATAATTGATTTGTTCGGTGCTCTTGTCACCATCCGGGCAATTAAAAGCAGGACCTGGTTGGAAGGCAAGATAAAAGAAATCGGAATCTTTCTCGAAACGGGGGGCAACCTTTTTTACTCCTCTTTTTTCCTCCTTCTGGGAATTGTCGGTTTCTGCAGTTTGTTGATTATTGGCAAAGTAACCACCGGCGGGACTCTCTTCTTTGCGATCAACCGTGCCTGGTATGCCCTGACATGGTTTACGATCATACTATTACAAACTGCAATCTTGCTGGGAATCCTCTATCACAGGATTTATATCCAAAAAGCCTGGGGATATAAGCTCATTCTTATAGTTGCATTGATCAGCGCCAATTTATTCCAGTGGGTTGTCTTGATTTATAAATTGGATGTGTACACAAAAATATATGACTGGTTTTGGAAATTTCCGCCGGTCAAGTATTTTAATACCCGCGATATGTTGGTCGTGGTCATGTTATCCGGGTCTTGCTTGCTTGCCTGGTATTTGCTTCGCAAGCCTGATAGGATGTGGAAGCCAGTACTTCTTCTCATTCTTTGGGGGACATTCCTGCAGTTTGGATTTGGGATGATCGATGGTACGTTGCCGGATTCTATTTTACACAAGTACTCCGACACAAGTCATGTTGCTTATGTTGAAGAAGCGGCCAAGAATCCTGATTTACTGAACGTCGTCCGGAACTACGAGGAGTTATATGGAAAATCCTCCTTTTATACGGGGACAAAACCTCCCGGGTTGATGGTATTTTATGTCACTGTGGAAAAGATTGCCAATATCATCCATCCACTATCCACCTCAGCCGCCCGCTTCGGCTACCTCTTAAGATTTATCGGGTTTGTGTTCCCAGTACTTTCCTTCCTTGTCATTCTCCCCTTATATGCACTCGGGTGCCGGCTAGGCGGTGAGGTCCTGGCAGTCGTGGCCTGTTTATTCTATCTGGTTTTCCCGAACGTCATGCTCATACCGCTTTTTCTGGATCAAGTTCTCTATCCATTCCTTCTTTCCGTGTCATTGTTATCCCTCGTCATTGCCATCCAGAAAAGCTCATTTTGGTGGGCTTTGATTACAGGCGTTATTCTATTCCTGTCAATATTTTTCACATTCTCCATGCTTCCCGTGCTCTTCATGGCATTCTTGATGATCGGGCTTCATTTCCTCCTTTGGGGGAAGGACGCCAAACTGACAAAAACTAACCGGCAAGCCCTTCTCGAATATGCCCTCCTCTTTGCAGGTCTGACCGTAGGAATTGGGGTGGCGTGGTTCCTGTTTAGGGCCGTGTTCCAATACGATCCTATTTTCCGCTACACCCATGCCATCGAGCTTCATTACCAGCTCAAGGGAGGTCACACCTTCACTGTTTCCCTGCAAAGTCTGTCGTCCCTTCCTAACCTTCTCCTTGGAGCCAACGCGGATTTCACCTTCTGGACTGGTTATGCACCCGTCATTCTATTCTTGATTGCTGTTGGGATGGCGGTCAAGAATGTGATCGAGGGGCGAGCCACCAAAATGGATTGGATCACCAGCTCTTTCCTGGTTACGTTTCTCTTTCTCAATCTCTCTGGACAAACCGGTAATGAGACCGGCCGTTTATGGATTTTCCTGACCCCTGTTCTGGCGTTGGTATCCGCGGATCAAGCCGTATATCTGTTTCCGCATAAAAAGAACGGCATCTATCTTGTTCTATTACTCCAACTGTTAACCACGTACCTGATCTTCCATTTCAACGATTTTAGGACCTGAACTTGGGGGAACTGTTCCTGGCAGGCTGGTTGTCCCGCACTTGATAAATAATTAACCTCTAAATTAACATGAGTTATGGATTAGTCTCATGATCGTTTGGTTGCAGTTCCCCTAATGGGGATGATATCCGAATCCTGCCGGGCCCACCTAAATCTGGCGGTAATCGGGCCAGAGCCTTCAGCCTTTGAGGAATGTTTTTACGTCTGCCTCTTCGTCCGCGAAAACCTAGTGCGCCGTAGAAGCTGCTTGGACGAGTGTCCATTGACGTTCGAAATCGACGCCGCTGACGCCCGGGATATCGGCGAAGAACTCGATTGCACCAGTGCCGCTTGTCTTCTCTCTGTGGAGAATTAATGATAAAGAACCATAAGCGCCTTGAAGTGATGATCGATTTGATTTTTTGGTCGGCGTTATTTTGGGTTGCGCGTTATTGGTTTAGCCGGTATTTTGGATTCTATGAGGACGATATTACCATCATCCCCAGCGCATTCAAGATGACTTTTAGTGAATTGATGAACTTTATCACTTCATACATTCTTCAATTCCAAGGACAGGGCAGACCGCTCCATCACAGTTTCATATACCTTTTTTCTTGGACCGACTGGAGAATCGCTGGTTTGTGGGGGCCTTACCTGATCGGCTACCTCATCACCTCCATAAACATCGGTTTGTTCTATTGGCTCCTGCGCAAGGTGACGGACAGGCTGTTTGCCCTGATTGGGGGAATTTCCTACCTCCTTTTCTCGGCTGACACCACCCAGGCATTTCTGACCCTCTCTCTGGGCTTGCAGCCTTCGATCATGTTGGTTCTGCTTGCATTCCACGGCTATCTGTCCAACTGGCGCCTGTCGGCTTACTTCCTGGCATTCATTAGCCTGTTTTATTACGAGACGCCGTTCCTCGTTTTTCTTGCTGCCCCACTCCTGAAAAAGAAATGGGATTGGCGCCTGCTAAAGGAATTTTTATTCCATGGGTTAGTGCTGGGTGTGATGCTTGGATCCGATTATTTCTTGCGGTTGAAGATGGGGGAAGGGCGGTTGGAGGGGCTCGACCTGCACCAGATGCTAGCCGCCTCCGTTCACCAGATGATCTTGGGCCCCCTCACTGCCCTTAGGACTTATCTTTCGCGACCACTACGACCTATTCTGGTCCTAAACCTCAACTTGCACTCGCAATGGGCCTGTCCGCCATTGGCATCGCCTGGATGCTCTGGCGCTCGGAGCCGATCAGTCCCTTTTATCTGCGTGAATTATGGGATGGAATAATCCATCCCCACGCTCACCCTCTCCCGCCGGAATTTAGACGGCTGGGTCAACTGGTCCTGGTGGGTCTGGTCATGCTGGTTATGGCATACCCGCTGACGTTCACCGTTGATGCCACGAGCACCGGCGGACGCAACACGCGTGTCCATGCTGCTGCGGTTTTCGGCGCGGCTTTGTTGGTCACCTGTGTAGCGATGTTCCTGTTAAAGCTGTTGAAAGCTTGGGGACGGCAGCAGATCGGTGTGGTAGCCTTGGCAATCTTTTTTGCGCTTTTGGTCGGCTTCGGTTTTGTTTTACAATACGATTATGTCAATGCCTGGGAGTATCAGAAACAATTCTGGACCGAATTGCTGCCATTAATTCCCGATGCCAATGCGGACACAGTCATACTTATCCAGCCCAATGGGTTGAGGGACGTCTATCAAATTCAAGCCAACACGTGGAACCTTCCACGTGTTCTCGACCAAATATATACATTCCCTGCCAGTATGAAAAATGTGCCGACAGTGTATCGCCTCGCTCCAAACTGGGAGAAGTTCCTTGTCGCGGGAGATGGCAACTTCCAAATTAACATCCAAAGCACTGATACGCCGGTTGATAGCTTGACCGAAGTTGACAGCCGTCAGGTAATCTTCATCGATACAGCTTCAGGCCAGCTGGTGAGGCACACTGGCTCTCTCGTCATTGACGGCCATGAATACCCCCTCAAGCAACCATCCGCCCCGGTTCTCCCTTCTTTGCCTCATGACATCATGTATAACCTGCTCATCACATCCCCCTGAGCAAAGCCCCCGTTTTCAAGGACACTCTGTCAACTTCCATGGCGGCAAACATGGTCAAGGCCATCTTAGCTGCCTCAATTTTGCCTGAAATCATGTCAAGGTGATAGCGGGCAAGGAAAGCGAACAGAAAAAAGGGTGATGGGTTAACCTGTATAAAAGCCACCCCTGAACGGATTGATCGTGTATGGGCATTATGCCCAGATCTTGCAAATTATTCTCAATCAAGTGGATCCATTGGTGAACGGTCTGTGTGAAGGCCTTGTTTCTTTACCCACCCTGGAACATCTTGCCATTAATTTGGGCCAAAGTCGGGTGGCTAAAGGCAATGATCAATCCTATGTAAGGAAATTAAGCACTTGCCCCCCGTGACATTCCGGGTGTACATTGAAATGCCAGGCTCTGGTTTGGCAGATATTTTCGGAAAGGGCACCAGAAAGGAATCTCTATGTCCAAAATTGATCCCCTCGTCCAGAATTTCCTCGCTCAGAAGAGGATCGCCTTTGTTGGAGTCTCGGACCGGCGTGAAACAGGCTGCAACCTGGCCTACCGCAAGTTCAAGGAGGCGGGATATACCGTCTACGCGGTCAATCCGCGCCTGACGACCTTTGAGGCGGCCCCGTGCTATCCGGACTTGAAGTCTATTCCCGAGAAGCCGGAGGCGGTATTCATTTTGGCAAATCCCAAAGTCACCGAGCAAATCGTCCAGCAGTGCGTTGATCTTGGCATCAAGAACGTCTGGATGCACTGCATGATGGGGACGAAGCCCGGTTTGGCGGCGGCCATGACCAGCGTCTCGCCCGAGGCCGTAAGGCTCTGCCGTGAGAACGGGATCGCGGTGATCCCTGGTTCGTGTCCGAATCAATTCCTGCACCCGGATTTCTTTCATGGCTTGATGCACGGGATGTGGCGCGCCCTTGGCTTTCTGAATGTGAACTAGCCGGACGGGCCTGGTTGAGGAATCAAAGACTTCGGAAAGCGAAAGAACCCTGAGGCTGGGCGCCGCATTCGTTTTGGGAACGGCCGTAAAGGAGCCGGGAAGAATATCCCAAAAAAAAGGGGAGCCGCGTAGCAGAACAGCCTGCGCTACCTCCCCACGGTCATTTTGTGGTTATGTAGAAAAAATCACGGCTCGACCCCGTCAGGAAGCGATGTTCCCCCACCCCCTTCATGGCATCCAGCAACGGGACGGCCTTCAATTGATCCCCATCGGCCTGGAATGCTTCGAAATGGACCCAGAATGCGTTGATATCCAGCTGCATGGCTTGGAACACTCCGGTCGCCTGCATGGCGTGTGCCAGAACCGGCAGGGTGAGGCTCGGGCCGCAAGCATAATATAAGATTTGCCCGTCCGGGCTGATCCCCAGGGCAGAACGATAGGTGGCCGTATCGCCGTACACGATATAACCCCAGACTTTGGGATCAGGGTCAGCGGTGTGGGGGTTGATTTGGCCATTTTGAACGATGAGGGGGTCGTTCTGCCGCCAGGCGATCCAATGCGGTGAGGGGGTAAAATCCTTCCCCCACTCGCCAATCTGCACCTGCCCGCTGTCAGAGATGCCCACCGTCCCCAACCCTTCAATGGGCGGAATCAGGGTGATCCCGTTGGTCATCACGCCGAAGTGACCATGCTGGGCCTTGAAGCCCCCATTAAATGCTGCCAGCAGGCTGTCCACTTTAAGATCCTGGGCGGGAATGCGCCCCGAGCGCAGGACCTGAACGGTCGAAGCCGGTTCATCGAAGCCGAGCACAAAATGCAGCTGGGTGTGTTGCAGGTCAAAGGCCACCACGACCACATAGGCGTAGCTGCGCGTGGGGTCTGGATGGAAATAGGCGCGATAGGCAACGGGCCAGCCGGTGGAGTCCCAAAGGTACGGCGCCCACTGGCCTTCAAGGGTGGACGGATTGGCGATGGCGATCTGCGGGGGCAGCCAGGCCGGAGGGGTCGGCGTGGAAGTGGGAATGGGAATGCTGACCGGTGCTGATGGAAGGGCGGAAGGCTGTGTAGAAGGGGTAGGAGCAGTTTCGGTCCCCTGGGGTGTGACCGTCCTGACCCCAGGTTTTGCGGTCGGGACGGGCTGGGCCTTGGACAGCCCGGGCGTCACCGGTTGGACACCCGCGCCCCCATACTCCCATTGCTTGAATTCATCCAGTGTCTGGAGGACCGTGCTTTCGACCTGCGCCACGACCTGATCACCGAGGACGCCCCGTGCCAGGTCCACCACCTGCGCACCCAGGCTGGGCCATACCTCGATCGCCAGATAGGGGATGGCTGCGACCAGCAGACACAACCACAATGCCAGGATAATTCCCAGCATCACCACCGTCCCGAAGCGTGGCGGTCTTTTGTGAACCCGTGTGTTCATGAGTGCACTGCCTCATGCCCTGTTACGGCCCTGTAAGTTGCCCCTTAATCATACACCCTTCACCCAGGCATAGCTTAAAACGGACGGTTCGAGTGCGTTTGCCTCACCCCAATAGGCCGTGATGTTCGAGGCCGTAAAGTTATATAATGGGACTCATGAATCCCTTCCTCGCCTTGATCATCACTCTTGTGGTTGCCCTGGCATACCTGCGGGTGCTTGACTTTTGTGCCCAGCGCGGCTGGATCGAGTCTCATCTGAGTCGCAAGCTCATCCACATCGGCACCGGGCCGCTTTTTGTCCTGTGCTGGCTGCTCTTCCCGCCGGTGTGGTATGCCCGCTGGCTGGCAGCGCTGGTGCCTCTGCTTTTCAGCGTCCAGTTTGCCCTGATCGGCCTGGGGGTCGTCCAGGACGAGGCCTCCGTCAAGGCCATGTCCCGCACCGGGGACCGGCGAGAGATTCTGCGGGGCCCGCTTTTTTACGGCATCATTTTTGTGGTGATGACGTTAATCTATTGGAAGACCTCCCCCATCGGCATGACCGCCCTGATGTTGATGTGCGGTGGCGATGGCCTGGCCGACATCCTGGGACGCGGCCTGAAATCTCCGCACCTGCCTTGGAGCCCGAGGAAGTCCGTGGCCGGGTCGCTGGGGATGCTGCTCGGCGGATGGGTGCTGGCTGCGCTTATTCTGGGGGTGTATTCTTTAGTTGGGGTCTTTGCGGTACCCTTCGCGGTGTACCTGCTGCCGATCACCCTGATCGCCCTGGCAGCAACCGTCGTCGAGTCACTTCCGTTTCCTGACATCGATAACATCACTGTTACTCTGGTCGCGGTGATCCTGGGCTACCTTCTTTTCTAGCCTGCCGGCGATTTGATTAAAAGAAAAAGTGCCTGGGATGCATTCTTTCCCAGGCACTTGGTTATTAAACCTGATCCGGTGGATTGACCCGGCTGCTTCCCGGGAGGCAGGGGGAAAAGCCTGTCGAGGCGGATGGCCTGGTGATTGCGTGACTCTCCTCCAGCCCTTCCCCGGCGGTCCTTGAGGGGAATCTGATGCCACGCAGCCCTGGTTGGGAATGATGCGGATGCCATCAGATCGGATGGATGTGGCAGGCCCGCCTGCTGATGGCCTGTCAATGAAATCGGTGGCTGGGTTTAGGGTCGGTCTTCTTCTGCCGTGATCCTCATCACCTTGAACGCCTCGGCCGCAGGGAGGTGTTTCTCCTTGCCGGTTTCTGCGGCCCAGGCACGCATCTCCTTATCCACGTCCCAATCCCCGATCTGGCTGCGATGTTTTTTCAGGGCAGCAATCTTGGTGTCGAGGGTGGTGCTGGTGTCCACCCAGGTGTCTGGCTCGGTCGAGCCGTGTAAATACAGGCGTTTGACGTTATGCGGCTCCAGCCCTTCAGCCAGCAGGTCGGTGAAAATCAGGCGCGTCCCGGCGGAGGGGAAGACGGCGTCGCAGGCCGCGCTGGCCGCCGCCCGGTGGTCCGGGTGATTGACATAGTTGTTGCCGAAGAAACGCCGCGTCGGGTCGCCGGTTACAACCGCCTCCGGACGGTAGCGGCGGATCAGGCGCGTCAGTTCCTTCCGCAGGGCCAGGGTCGGTTCCAGCTCGCCGTCCGGATAATGTAAAAAGACGGTCTCCTGGATTCCCAGGACCGCATTGGCGGCCTTTTGTTCCTCCTCACGCAGGTGCGCCAGGGTGGGCTTGAAATCTGCGCTTTTCGAGGGTTCGTTCGAACCGGCATCGCCGCTGGTGACCACGACCGAGACGATGGCGCAGCCGGCCCGGGCCCATTTGGCAAGTGTACCGGCGATGGTGAATTCCTGATCGTCCGGGTGCGCCTGGATGCTCATGGCAGATTGTGGAATATATTCCTTTTTACGGGGCATGTCGAAGATCTCCAATCAAATGAAATGGTGATATTGCAGCAGCTGGTCCACCCTAGGGCGGATATCGGGTTCGGGATACGGCGAGGGGTCATGGGGTCTGGCTGTGGAGGGGGAGCCGGTCAGGGCACCCAGGACCGCCCCCACGCCCGTGGCAAGGTGTGCGGGATGATATCCGCCCTCCAGCACGAAGACGATCCTGCCGCGGCAGGCCTCTTGCGCCAAGCCTACCAGCCGTTCCGCCAGTCTGAAGTAACCGGCACTCGACAGCCCTCCTTCGGCGAGCGGGTCGTCCCAGTGGGCGTCGAACCCGGCGGACACGAACATCATCTCGGGCTGAAACCTTTCCACCAGACGCGGTAGCACTTCCCGGGCGATCAGGGCAAACGCCGCCTGCCCGGCGCGCGGCGGCAGGGGCAGGTTGACCAGCCGACCGCGGGCTTCTGGCGCCTCTTCCATTTGCCCGCTTCCAGGATAAAGGCCTTCCTGGTGAGTGGAAAAATAGGCGACGCGCGGCTCGTTCCAGAAAGCTGCCTGCGTCCCGTTCCCGTGATGGACGTCGAAATCCACGATGAATAATTTCTGAAGCCCGTGCTGGAGCGCAGCGCGCGCGGCCAGGGCGACATTGTTGAACAGGCAAAACCCCATCGATCTTCCCGGTTCGGCGTGATGTCCGGGAGGGCGGACAATGGCGAAGGCATTCCCGGCCCGGCTTTCAAGAACCGCGCGTGTGCACTCCAGGGTCCCACCGGCGGCGGTCAAGGCAGCCTCGAAGGAACCCGCCGTGACATAGGTCGGCGCGGGATCGATGACCCCCGCTCCCGTTCGACACGCCTGCTCGAGGGAGTGGATCATCTCTTGGCTGTGGACGGTCAAGAGGTCTGCCGGGTGCGCCTTCACGGGCTCCAGCCACGCCAGCGCGGCCGAATAAGGTTTTAAATGCCAGTCTCCGAGCAGGGAGAAACGCTCCGGCCCTTCCGGGTGCCCGGGATAGGCATGCTGGGCTGAGGGAACGAGGACGCAGGCTGTTTTCATTCGCCAGGAGCTATTATAACTGCCCGCACCTTACGGCAAAACGCGATCACCAGGCACGAAGGCCTGGTGATCTAGGGGGGAGGGGACACCACCGACCTGAGCCAGCATGGGGGGGACATGCTGGCTCTCGATGGTTGACACCTGAGATACCGGTAAAAGGAGAACAGGTGTCTCAAAGGACATATTACACCATATTTGTCATAAATGCATTAAAAGAAGATTAGAATTGTCCTAAATCACCTGCCCCCTTTAAATAACCGCAACCACTCCTCGACATCAGCGGAGCTCAGGCCGGCATCGCCTTTTGCTGTGGAAAGGTGCGTCTGGCGGGCTTCGGCCATTTCCCTTGCGAACGCTTCGGAGAGCTGGGAGTGAGCATGCACGGCCTGCGCGGCGCGCTGCAGGCGCAGGTCCGAGCTGACCACGGTCCAATTGCGGGCGGAGGCGCCCAGAGCGGTAAGCCGGGCTTCGATGGCTGCGTCGGCGCTCGACCCCCGGCGGATGAAATGGGCGGTCACCGCTCCGGATTTGCGCGTGGCGGCCGTGCCAGGAGGTGCACCGTCAAAATACACTTCAACCTGGATGCGCCGGGCCCGGCAGAATTCCAACAAGCGTGTAACCAGGTCCAGTTCGTCGTCGGGCGCATCCAGGTGCAGGCCCAGTTTTGGGATCAGGTTGTGACCATCGATCAAATACGGCATGTTGGGACGATTTTAATCCGGATACACGCAGTTTACAAGCCATTGCACGGCCTAGGCAAGCTGGCTGGGGCAGGTTTGTCTGATATGTAGGATGATTGGCTCTTCATTAATATGTATATCATAATGAAATACCCTGATGAAACCGCCGCATCTGGGCTGTGAAACCGCCAGGATTAAGGAAGGGGTCAATTGTGCTATACTATTCGAAATGCCTTCCAGCACCCTCACCCACCTGGAATGTCCAGAATGCCACAGGAAGTTCACCGCAGACCGGGTGCAGACATTCTGTACGGACTGTCGTTCGCCGCTGCTGGCTCGCTATGACCTGGCGGCGGCCTCTCGTTCCGTGACCCGGGATCAGATTTCAGGACGCCGGCGCGGCCTCTGGCGATGGGCCGAGCTCCTGCCGGTGCGCCTTGAAAGGTTTCGACTGACCCTGGGAGAGGGCGATACCCCGCTTTTGCCCGCTCCGCGTCTGGGAGCGCAGCTGGGGTTGAAGAATTTGTTCATTAAAGACGAATCGTCCAACCCGACCAGTTCCTTCAAGGCCCGCGGGCTGGCCGTGGCGGTCGGGCGTGCCCTGGAACTCGGCCGAAAAGAGTTTGTCATTCCAACCGCAGGAAATGCTGGCGGCGCCTTGGCCTTTTATGCCGCCCGCGCGGGGGCACGGGCGCATATCTTCATGCCCAAGGATGCGCCGCGCGCCAACCAGGAGGAAGTGCGGGCCTCCGGTGCGGAACTGCAGCTGGTGGACGGGTTGATCAGCGACGCGGCCCGCCTGGCTGGAGAAGCCGCCCGGCGCCACCGCTGGTTCGACGTCTCGACATTCAAGGAGCCGTACCGCCTGGAAGGCAAAAAGACGATGGGCCTGGAGCTGGCCGAGGCTTTTGGCTGGGATTTGCCGGATGTGATCCTGTATCCGACCGGCGGCGGGACGGGGCTCGTCGGGATGTGGAAGGCATTTGCAGAATTGGGATCGCTCGGCTGGATCGGGGCAGGACGCCCGCGCATGGTGACAGTTCAGGCGGACGGCTGTGCGCCGATCGTACGGGCCTTCCAGGAAGGTACGCCGCGCGCCGAACCCTGGGAAGGGGCGCAGACCCTGGCTGCCGGGCTGCGCGTCCCAGCCGTCTTTGCCGACCGGCTGGTCCTGAGGGTCCTACAGGAGAGCGGCGGAACGGCGGTGGCAGTCAGCGATCAGGAGATGCTCACTGCCCAGGGCGAGATGGCGCAGATGGAGGGCATCTTCGCCGCCCCGGAGGGGGCGGCGACACTGGCCGGCCTGCGGCGCCTGCGAGAACAGGACTGGATTCGACCCACGGAGCGAGTCGTGTTGTTTAATACTGGAAGTGGATTGAAGTATCTTTGAAGAGGGATGCCCAATGCCCGCCGACGATACGCGCTCATCGCTTGAACTTCTCTACAATGTCAGCCGGGAGTTGGCATCTGCCCTGGATTTGCGCACGGTCCTGCAGCGGATCCTTTTTCAATCCTTGAAGTATGTAGGAGGGGAGCGCGGCAGCATTGTGGTGATGGATGACAATGGCAAGCCGGTGGACGCGGCGATTGTCTACGGTCGGAAGATTCAGGATCATACCACCCAGCAATTGCGCGATACCATCGAGCGCGGGCTGGCGGGGTGGGTGGTCCGCAACCGACAGCCGGCCTGGGTCCCGGATACCAGCCGCGATGAGCGCTGGTTGCGCCGCCCGGACGATGCTGTGGACCATTCCGGGGCAAAAGCTGCGATGTGCGTGCCGCTCCTGGCGCGCAAACGCATGGTGGGTGTGCTGACCCTGGTCCATCCCAAAGTGGGCGGCTACAAAAAAAACCATTTCGAACTGATGCAGGCGATTGCCGACCAGTCCGGCATTGTGGTCCTCAACGCTCGCTTGTATGCCGAGAGCCAGCGCCAGGCGCGCGTCATGACCGCCCTGGCATCCAGTGCAGCTGCGATCAACGCCACGCTCCATCTGGAAGAAGTCCTTCAGCGGATTCTTAATGAAACCATCCAGGCCCTGCAGGTGGAAACCGTGGCTCTGGCCCTGGTCGAAACCAACGGCGACCTGGTCTTCAAGGCGGCCACCGGGGAGAATTCAGAGGGCGTGGTCGGCAAACGTGTCCCGGTTGGACAGGGCATCGTCGGCTGGGTGGCGCGCGAAGGCCAGGGTGTCATCATCCCCAAAGTGCAGGAGGATCAACGCTTCCTGCCCGAGGTGGAACAGACCGAGGGCCTCGAAGCGCGGGCGCTGGCCTGCGCCCCGATTTATGCTCAGGGGCGCGTCATCGGGGTTCTACAAGCGATCAACCCAACTTCTGGGGTGTTCGACCCGGATGCCGTGCTGGTGTTGGCGGGAATCGGCAATCTGGCCGGCTCGACCATCCAGCACGCCCAGCTTTTTGAGCGCCTGCAGGCCGCTCACAAGCATTACCGTGAGCTGTTCGATGACAGCGTGGATCCTATTTTGATCACCGGTTGGGATGGAAAGGTTCACGAGTCGAACCGCCAGGCGGCGGTCATCAGCGGATATACTTCCAAGCAGTTGCAGGGCATGACCATCGAAGAATTGCATAAGGCCGCGCATGGGGATAAAGACCTGATCAGCATGGAGAAGCTCAAATCCGGCCAGACGATCAGTTATGAGGGCTTCCTGAAGAGCAAGACGGGGCATTCCATCCCGATCCAGGTCTATGTCCGGCGGGTGGTCTTTGAAGAGGCGGATTCCATCCAGTGGATTCTGCGCGATATCACCGAGCGCAAAGACCTGGATATCCTCAGGGAGGATCTGACCTCCATGATCTATCATGACCTGCGTTCGCCGCTGGCGAACATCGTTTCCAGCCTGGATGTGATGAGCGCCATGGCTTCAGCCAAGGAGAATGAGACCGTGCAGTCCGTCGTGACCATTGCCAAACGCTCCACGGACCGCATTCAGCGCTTGATCAGCTCCTTGCTGGACATCAACCGCCTCGAATCAGGGCAGACCATCGTTTCCCAGCAGGTCATCACGGTGGCCATGCTGGCCGAGGACGCGCTGGATGCGGTCCGTCCGATGGTGATGAGCCGCCGGCAGAGCATGACCAGCCAGCTGCCTGACAAGCTGCCCCCGGTCTGGGTGGATGTCGATATGATCCGGCGCGTCCTGATCAACCTGCTGGAGAACGCGGCCAAGTTTACCCCCCCGGAAGGCAAGATCGAACTGGGTGCAAAGCTTGATGGTGAGTGGGTGCAGATGTGGATCCTGGATAATGGCCCTGGCATCCCGTTCGCTGACCAGGATCGTATTTTTGATAAATTTACGCGCCTCAAAGGTCAGGATACGCTGAGCGGTTTGGGGGTGGGCCTGGCGTTTTGCCGGTTGGCAGTTCAGGGCCATGGCGGCAAGATCTGGGTCGACAGCAGCCCTGGACACGGTTCTAAATTCTTCCTGACCCTCCCCGTTGCCAGGTAGAGGCAGGTTCCTTTCAGGAGAGCTATGCAGGCCATTGCAAAGGATATTTATATCGAAAACCAGTACTTGGGCGTGACGCTGGGTGCCATCAATTTTCCACATGGACTGCTTCAGGTCGACGCGCCGCCCTCGCCTGAGGACGGACGCGCCTGGCGGGCGGCCCTGCTTAACCTGGGGGGGAGCGCCGATCGTATGCTGGTGAACCTGGATGCACACCCGGATCGCACCCTGGGGGCGCGCGCCATGGATTGCACGATCATCGCCCACGAAAAAACTGCCCAGGTCTTTCGCAGCCGGCCGACGACCTTTAAGGCGCAGGGTGAGGAGACCGGCGCGGACTGGGAAACCATCCCGGGCCTGGGCAACATGCGCTGGTCGCCGCCAGAGATCACATTCAGCCAGCAGATGATGATTCACTGGGGCGAAACACCGATCCTGCTCGAGCATCATCCGGGGCCTGCGGCTGGCGCCACCTGGGTCATCCTTGCGGAGGCAAAGGTGGTCTTTGTCGGTGATGCTGTCCTGCGCGGTCAGCCGCCCTTCCTGTCCGGCGCGGACCTGCCAGTCTGGATTGAGACCTTGAAGCTTTTGCTCTCCCCCGCCTACCGCAACTGGCTGGTGGTCAGCGGTCGCGGCGGGGTGGTGGCGGTCGACGTCATCCGCACGCAAATGGACCTCCTGAATCATATCCAGAGCAGGCTTGAAAAGTTGGCCCAGAAGAAATCGCCACCGGAAGCAATCGAGAATATTGTCTCGCCCCTGCTGGGCACGATCAAGATCCCCGTCAGGTCGCAGCGCAGATATGCCCAGCGCCTGCGCCATGGCTTGTATCATTACTACATTCGGCATTATCGCCCGTCCACCAGCGTTTCTGGAGAGGAGTGATCCTTCACATCATGGCAGACTACCAACCGGTCGTCGAATTGACCAGGGGGCGGATCGTTGAATCCATCCACTACGGCGCAGCTGCGGTGGTCGACTCAAGCGGTCGTTTGCTCGCCTGGCACGCCGAACCCAGGCTCGTGACCTTCCTGCGCTCGAGCGCCAAGCCTCTCCAAGCCCTGCCTTTCATCGAAAGTGGAGGGGATCGAACCTTCCACTTGACCTCCAAGGAAATCGCCATCCTGTGCGGTTCGCATGATGGCACCGATGAGCACGTCGAGGTCGTCAAAGGCATCCAGGCCAAGGTCGGGGTCCAGGAGAGCGATCTGTTATGTGGTGTACAGCCCCCTCTGAGTGTGCCCACCCAGGAGGCGATGCGGGCGCGCGGGGAAACCCCGACCCCGAATCGCCATAACTGTTCTGGAAAGCATACCGGCATGCTGGCCCATGCCCGCATGCGCGGCCTGCCGATCTCCGATTACATCAATCCCGATCATCCAGTTCAGAAAACCATCCTGGAGACCTTGTCCGAGATGGCCGCTCTCCCTGTTGACCAGGTGGAAGTGGGTATCGACGGTTGCTCGGCACCCAACTTCGCCCTGCCTCTCTACAATGCAGCCCTGGCATTTGCCCGTCTGTGCGACCCGCGCGGCCTGTCGGTCGAGCGATCCACCGCCTGCCACCGCATCACCTCCGCCATGATGGCGAAACCCGTCATGGTGGCCGGGACGGCCCGCTTTGACACGCGCCTGATGCAGGTCGCGAGCGGCCGGATCGTGGCCAAGGGCGGTGCCGAAGGTTACCTGGCGCTGGGGGTCATGGCCGGGGCGCTGGGCGCCGATTCGCCCGGAATCGGCCTGGTTCTCAAGATTTCGGATGGGGATGTCGGGAGCCACAGCGGCACCGACCCCAATTTGCGTGCCCGCTCGCTCTTTGCCCTTGAGATCTTGCGCCAGATGGGTTATCTTTCGGATAAAGAACTGGAAAAGCTGGCCGACTTCGGTCCGGTCAAGAATGTGCTGAACTGGCGCAGGCAGGTGGTTGGCGAGGCCCGGCCAGTCTTCAGCCTCCAGAGGGCCGATCTGCAGGTATGACTGTTAGACCGGCGCGGCGCGCCCAGCGGATCCACCAGCGCCTGCTGGAATATTATGGCCAGCCGACCTGGCGCAATCCCCTTCCGCCTCTCGACGAGCTGATCTCGACCATCCTCTCCCAGAATACCAACGATCAGAATCGCGACCGGGCCTTCCAGGCCTTGCGTCGGCGTTTTCCTACCTGGGAGGCCGTGCGCGCTGCGGACGTGAAGGAGGTGGTGGAGGCCATCCGCCCGGCGGGCCTTGCCAACCAGAAGGGACCGCGCATCCAGCAGGTCCTGGACGCCATCACCGCTGAACGCGGCTCCCTCGATCTGGATTTCTTGAAGGACCTGCCGCTGGAGGAGGCGCGCGCCTGGCTGATGAAATTCAAGGGGGTGGGCCCCAAGACCGCGGCGATCGTCCTCCTGTTCTCTCTCGGGCGGCCCGCTTTCCCGGTGGACACGCACATTTACCGCGTCACGGGCCGCCTCGGCCTGCGCCCGGAGAAGATGACCGTCGAAGATGCTCATCCCTACCTCGAACACCTGTTCCCGCCGGAGGCCTATTATGCTGCCCACCTCAATCTCATCCGCCTCGGGCGGGAAATCTGCACTGCCCGCTCTCCGAAGTGCATGATCTGCCCCTTACAAAAACCTTGCAGTTATGAATACAAATGTCTTGAGTAGGAAATCAGTTATATAATGAAAGTGCATCTTTCGTCGAAAGGAGGTGATGAAGGGATGTTGAATGTTGCCCGGGAGCGCGGCCAGGGTATGGTTGAGTATGCTCTTCTTTTTGCTTTGATTACTCTCGTTGTCATTGTTGTCCTGATCCTGCTCGGGCCGATCATAGGTAATGTCTTCAGTAATTTGGGAAGCCGTCTTCAGACCTACTAAGAACCGATCTCCCGCACTTATGGCGGGAGATCGGTTCTTTTATTTCTGACCACGGATCAGCTCGAGCAGGCCCTCCGGATAGACCGGGGGACCGCCGCGCTCGAATTCATCCAGGCGCTTCCAGACCGCCTTGAACTTCTGCCCGAATTCATCCCCCTGCAAGCTTTCCTGCGCGTAGAGACGGTCCTCGCTCAGGCGGCCGTCATACACCAGCACGATCTCATGTCCGTGCCTGCCCTCATACGTGAAGATGTTCTCCAGCGTGCCCAGGTAGCGAATATCGGTCAGCTCGGCGTCGAGTTCCTCGCGAAACTCGCGGCGGACTGCTTGTGCGCCCGGTTCGCCGAACTCGATTGTCCCGCCCAGAGGACGGTAGAAGACCCGGTTCCGCTTGTGGTCACGACCTTCGGCCACCAGGATGCGTTCCCCGTCGCGGCAGATACAGATGGCAATCGGGCGGATCTGCGCTTCTCGCATGGTTTTTGAAATCAGATCGATACAGGCTGCCTGATCAAGGAAGCCTGCATCGACCACGGCCCGGTCCAAGTCACCATGACCGGCAGCACCTGGCCGCGCAGGTCCCCTTCGCTTTCGGCGAAGACCAGCTTGTTGTTCGGTGTCCGGCCCTTCCAGCGGCCTTTGACTTTTTCCTCGAAAAGCACCTCGACAACCTGGCCGAGGTGGCGGGCGTTGATCTCGCCCACGATCTTCTCCTGCAGCTCCTCCAACACCCGGAAGCGGCGCATTTTTTCTTCCTCCGGGATGTCGTCGGCTAGCTTGCGTTCGGCTACGGTTCCCGGGCGGGACGAGTAACGCGCCAGGTGGGCGACATCCAGTTTCAGGTCGGCCAGGACCTGATAGGTTTCGTTGAACTGTCCTTCTGTCTCCCCAGGAAAGCCGACGATGATGTCGGTGGCGATGGAGACGCCGGGGATCCTGGCGCGGATGCTTTCCACGATGCGGCGGTAATCGGCCTGGGTGTAGCCGCGCCGCATGGCCTTCAGGATGGCATCATCTCCTGCCTGAATGGGGATCTCGATGTGGGGCATCACCTTGGGCAGTTCAGCGACGGCTCCCATCAACTCTTCGCTGAAATAATTGGGATGGGAGGTCAGGAAACGGATGCGCTCCAGCCCTTCGATCTCGTTCAGGACCCTGAGTAAGGAAGCCAGGGACGGGCCGTCGGGGAGGTCCATGCCGTAGCGGTCGACGATCTGGCCAAGCAGGGTGATCTCTTTCACCCCTTGTGCGACCAGGGTACGCACCTCGGCTACGATCTCCCCGACCGGACGCGAGCGTTCAGCGCCGCGCCGGGAAGGGATGATGCAGAAGGTGCACGCGTGCGAGCAGCCCAGGACGACCGGTACGAAGGCTGAGACCAGGGCGCCGCGTGCGCGTTCGGGTAGAGCCTCGCTGTCCATCAAGGCATAGCGGGTTTCGGTCGCGGAGACCTCGAGCGCCCGGGTTTCTTTCTGGGTCAAATAAGCCACGAGCGGCCCGGGATCGGAGGGCGGGGAGAACACGTCTACGAAGGGGAAGCGCTCGCGCAGCCTTGCATTGCCGCGCACGCCGACCAGGCAGCCCATCAGGTTGATGACCAGGTGCGGATTGTGCTCTTTCAACGGGTGCAGGGAGTGCAGACGGCCGTAAGCTTTGTCCTCGGCGGACTGGCGCACGACGCAGGTGTTCAGGACGATGACGTCGGCCTCTTCCGCCTGCTTGGTTTGGTGGTAGCCCAGGTGTTCAAGGGCCGACCCCAGGCGTTGCGAGTCGGCCACGTTCATCTGGCAGCCTTCCGTCCAAATATGATACTTCATGGTTTTGGTTGCGCGGAAACCCGCCGGTTCGAGCGGCGGGAGGAAGTGCCGCCGCCGATAGGCGCTCTCCGCTGGATCAAAATGAGTGTATGGACGAGAAATTGCATCGTAACCCTCACTGAGCCTTTAGAATCAACTACCATCTCGTTTGGATACCCCGCTATCGTAATAAAGTGCTGGTTGGGGCAATTGTGGAACGCCTGAAGAATTTGATCAACGAAATTGCCGCCCAGTACGGTTTTGAAATCCTGGCGGTTGAAGTCATGCTCGATCACACTTGCACCGGCAGCATACTTGCCTTGGACGCAAGTGCCGGGGAGTGCAGGTGCATGCCCCTCTTCGTCTCGGCCTCGCCCAAATTTTCTCCGGCTGAGAGGATGGGTTACTTCAAAGGCATCATATCGGGCCGACTCAAGCAGGAGTTTGCCTATTTGCGCCACCCATTCTGTGGCGGGAACGCCACGCATTGGTCTGAAGGCTACTTCGTGGGAACCGCCGGTCATGTCAGCGCCGAAAGGATTCAGTGATAGATCGGACGGTGCCAAACAAGCTGACTTGAAGGATTGAAATGATAGCACATTTGTGCTATAATCTTGTATATGAAGCTGATCGCCCAGGTCAAATTGCTGCCTGCGCCTGAACAGGCCAATGCACTCAAGCGCACGGTTGAGGCGGCTAATACCGCCTGCAATTTTGTGAGCCAGCGTGCCTGGCAGACCAGGACCTTCAAGCAATACGATTTGCATCACCTTTGTTACAAGGAAATCCGCGCCAGGTTCGACATTTCCGCGCAGGTGGCGGTACGGGTGATCGCCAAAGTGGCAGATGCCTACAAACTGGATCAAAAGACCCAGCGTACATTCAAGCGGTTGGGCAGTATTGCCTACGATGACCGTATTTTGTCGTGGCAGCTGCAAGCGAACAGGATTTCGATTTGGACGGTGGACGGGCGGCTGCATATCCCGTTTGTCTGTGGAAAACGCCAACGGGAATTGCTTCAAACCCGTCAGGGCGAATCGGACCTGGCCTGGTCTCGCGGAAAGTTCTTTCTGGCAGCGACTTGTGAAGTGGAAGAAGCCGAGCTGATAGATGTGGAAGGCGTGCTCGGGGTGGATTTGGGGATCAAGAACCTGGCGGTGGATTCGGACGGGGAGGTCTACTCGGCCAGCCAGATCAATCATGTGCGCTACCGGAATCGTCGCTTGCGAACTCAACTTCAATCCAAAGGGACCAAGTCGGCCAAACGCAAGTTGAAGAAACTCTCCGGTAAAGAACACCGGTTTGCCAAAGATACCAACCATTGTATCAGCAAGCAGCTTGTGACAAAAGCGAAAGACACCAGACGCGCGGTCGCGCTCGAAGACTTGGGCGGGATACGCGCTCGGGTAACGGTTCGTCGCTCCCAGAGAGCCAGGCTGCATAGCTGGGCGTTTTTCCAACTGCGGGCGTTTGTCGAATACAAAGCGCGGCGGGCAGGCGTGCCGGTGGTGCTGGTTGACCCCCGCAACACCAGCCGCACTTGTCCGCAATGCGGGTGTATGGACAAACGCAATCGTCCTACTCAAAGCACCTTCTCCTGTGTGGTTTGCGGTTTCTCTGGACTTGCCGACCACATCGCGGCGGTGAACATTAGCCGCCGGGCTGTCGTCAACCAGCCAATCGTAGTGCGTGACGATGCCAAAGCTGTATCTACGGATACGGAACTGAGGCGGAGCGCAGTTACAAGCCACCCGTTTCTAACGGGTGTGTAGTTGACGTCCGGTATTATACCGCAAGCTCGCCGCTTCGAAATGGAGTCGCTCCCACCGGATGATCCGCTCTCAGCTGGGAGGCGATCCTTGGGCTGGGTTTTTCATGGTAAAATCTCTCCGCTCGGAGGGATGACCGAGCGGCTGAAGGTAACGGTCTTGAAAACCGTCGTGGCGCAAGCCACCGTGGGTTCGAATCCCACTCCCTCCGCCTGCCCTCCTCCGAGGGGCATCCTTGGAAGATGGGGAGGTGCCAGAGTGGCCGATTGGGCTCGCCTGCTAAGTGAGTGCTGGGACTTAAACCTCAGCCGCGGGTTCGAATCCCGCCCTCCCCGCTGGATGAAAACGCTCGCTGCAGAGGCGGGCGTTTTGTTTCCTGGAAGCTTTTGGGAGGAAAACCAGGCGCTTTTCGTAATAGTGGAATAAGGATGTTCTTCTATTCCAAATTCAGGGTGAATTCGTATAGAATGGAGTAGGATCGGTCGTCCGATCAGGAAAGGATGCCATGCCCGACGTTGTTCCCATCAAGCCTCAGCCTCAGACTGTGCCTGCGGCAGCACCTTCCAAAAAAGGCCCGCGCGGCGAGGTGATCATTTTCGCCACTTGGTGCAAGAGCTGCCGCATCTGTGTGGAACTCTGCCCGACCGAGGTGCTGGCGATGGACCCGGACGAGGATTATCCGCGTATTGTCGCACCGGAGAAATGCACCGCCTGTCATTTTTGCGATACCCACTGCCCGGACCTGGCCCTGGTGGTCAAACGGCTCGATTAGGAGGTCAAGGTGGCCGTCAAGCTCATGCAAGGAAATGAAGCCATTGGCTGGGGAGCCATCGCGGCCGGCTGCCGATTCTATGCCGGCTATCCGATCACCCCCTCCACGGAGGTGGCGGAGATCCTCGCGCGCGAACTTCCCAAGGTCGGTGGGAAATTCATCCAGATGGAGGACGAGATTGCCAGCATGGCGGCCATCATCGGGGCTTCGATCGGCGGATTGAAATCGATGACCGCCACGAGCGGCCCCGGCATCTCGCTCATGCAGGAGAACCTCGGCTACGCGGCCATGACCGAGATCCCGTGCGTGGTGGTCGACGTGCAGCGCCTGGGGCCCTCGACCGGCCAGCCCACAGCGGCCTCCCAGGGCGACCTGATGCAGGCCCGCTGGGGGACGCACGGCGATCATCCGATCATTGCCCTGAGTCCCGTCTCGGTGCGCCAGGCCTTTGACCTGACCATCCAGGCCTTTAACCTGTCCGAGAAGTTCCGCACCCCGGTCATCCTGCTGACGGACGAGATCATCGGCCACATGCGCGAGAGGGTGGAACTGCCCGATTTCAAAAGCGTGGAGGTTACGGAGCGGGTCGTCACCGACCCCCCTGAAAAATACATCCCCTTCCGCAATGAGCCCGGCGACGTGCCGCCGCTGGCCTCCTTTGGCCTGGGATACCGCTATCATATCACCGCCTTGTTTCATGATCAGATGGGCTTCCCCACCCAGCGGCTGGACGAGATCGACCCCTGGCTGGAGCGCTTCAACCACAAGCTCGATCGCCACCTGGACGAGATCCTGATGGTCGAGCAGGATTTCCAGCGCGGGGCCAAGACGGCCATTGTGACCTTCGGCGCCTCGGCACGCAGCGCACGGCATGCCCTCAAGATTGCCCGCGCTCGCGGTGAGAAGGTCAGCATGCTGACCGTGCTGACCGTCTGGCCGTTCCCGGAGGCAGCGGTCGAGCACCTGGCCGACCAGGTCGAGCGCATCATCGTCCCGGAGATGAACCTTGGACAGATGGCCTACGAGGTCGAACGGATCGCCGGCCGCAGGAAGGTCGTGCGCGTCAATCGCGCCAACGGCGAGATGGTCACCCCCCAAATGATTCTGGATGCGATGGAAGGCTGAAGCGATGGATGATATCCTTGCTGCACAAGACTTGGATGTAAACGAAGGCCAGATCCCCCGTGAGGACTGGTTCGAATCCAGCGAAACGCTCCAAAAACTGCGCAAGAAGAAGAAGTTCCCCACCATCTGGTGCGGGGGCTGTGGCATCGGCGTTGTCATGGGGGCGCTCATCCGGGCCATCGATCACCTCGGCTTGAAGAACGACGAGGTGGCCCTGGTGGCGGGGATCGGCTGTACCGCCCGGATGCCGGTCTATATGGACTTCAACACCTTGCACACCACGCATGGCCGTGCACTGGCTTTTGCGACCGGCCTGAAGATCGCCCGCCCGGACTTGAAAGTGATCGCCATCATGGGGGACGGTGATGCGCTGGCAATCGGCGGCAACCACTTCCTGCATGCCGCCCGACGCAACATCGGCATCACCGCCCTCGTGGTCAATAATTTCATCTACGGCATGACCGGCGGCCAGTACAGCCCGACTACCCCTTTGGGTGCGCGGGCGACTACCTCCCCTTACGGCAATGTGGAATACCCGATGCCGGTCTGTGAAGTGGCCGCTGCGGCGGGCGCGACCTATGTGGCACGCTCAACTGTCTATCATGCCTTGGAACTGGACAAGTACCTTCAGGAAGCCATCGTTCAGGATGGTTTCAGCGTGGTGGAAGCGGTCAGCTACTGCCACACCACCTATGGGCGCTTGAACAAGCTCGGCTCCGCCACGGACATGATGCTGGCTCTTAAGAATACTACGATCTCCAAGACCGCTTTCGACAAACTCTCCCCGGAAGAGCGCCTGGCCAATACCAAGATCGTACGCGGGGTGCTCCACACCAATAACACCCGGGCGGAATACACCAAAACCTATGACCAGATGGCCGCCCGAATAAGTCAGACGGAGGTCCGAAAGCCTCGTCACGCTGGAGGCCTGTAATGACCAGCCGGGCCCTCTCCAAGCGGACCGAGATCCGCCTCGCCGGCGAAGGCGGCCAGGGCATGATTTTGGCGGGGATCATCCTGGCCGAGGCCGCCGCGATCTATGATGGCAAGCAGGCGGTCCAGACCCAGAGCTATGGCCCTGAGGCGCGCGGCGGGGCGAGCAAGTCCGAGGTGGTCATCTCAGACGGCGAGATCGACCATCCCGAAGTCCTGGCGGCCGATGCGGTGGTCACGCTCAGCCAGGAGGCCTGTAGCAAATACGCTGCCAGCGTCCGGCCGGGCGGCCTGTTGATCGTGGACGAGGAAAAAGTAGCCTATATCCCGGTCGCGGGCGCCATCAAGCTTCCGATTACCCGGCTGGCTTACGAGAATACCGGCAAAACCATCACCGCCAACAGCGTGGCGCTGGGCGTGCTGGTCGGCTTGACCGGTGTCGTTTCGCGGCAGGCGCTGGAGAAGGCTGTCGCCGCGCGTGTCCCGAAGGGGACGGAGGAAATGAACCACAAGGCCATTGCAGTTGGCTTTGCCATGGCCAAACAGGTTACAGGCGTGCGCCAGAAATAATCAGCTTTGTCACGGTATTTTTAGAAAAAAAAGGGGAGAGATGAAGAATCTCTCCTCTTCGTTTTCGTCCTGGCCCAATGGTCATTCCTGGATCGGATAGTAGCACAGGCCGGCGGTGCCGGGCCCGGAATGAACTGCCAGAGCTGGCGAGAGTTCAGCGATGATCGTTTCGACCGCCGTCAACCGGCTTTCCACAGCCTTCCTGAGCTTTTCCACTTCCTGCTTTGCCCCGGCGTGAACATAGGCGATCTTGACACGGTGCTCCCCCGCGGACTGCGCGAGCTTGTCTGCAATGGCCTGGTAAGCCTGGCCGCGGCTGTGGGCCATGCCCAATGCCACAATCTCGCCGTCTTCCATGCCGATGAGCGGTTTGATGTTGAGCAGGGAGCCGACCAAGTGCTGGGCCCTCCCGATGCGGCCTCCCATGTACAGGTAGCGCAGGGTATCGGCTGTCTGGATCATGCGCGTGATCGGGATCATCTCCTTCACCCGGGCAACCACCTCCTCCAGCCTGCTGCCCGCCATGGCGGCGCGGGCGGCTTCAATGGCCATCCAGCCCTGGCAGAGCGAGACATTGCGCGTGTCGATCACTTCCACGTGCATGGAGGGGTCCTTCTCTTTCAGCATGGATTGGGCCACCAGGGCAGCTTGATAAGCGCCGCTGGCCTTGGAGGTCATGTGGATGCTGACGATCTCGTCGTGGCCCTCTTCGATCAGACTTTCATAAGCCTCGAAATAATCCCCCGGTCCGGGACTGGCGGTGGTCGGCAGGAACCTGGCCGTCATCAGCCAGTTCAGGAACTCCTCGCGCTGGATGGTCACCAGGTCGCGCAGCACTTCCTCCCCCCGGTGGATGTAATAGGCGACGGTGCGGATGTTCAGCTCTTTGAGTGTGTCCTCAGGAATGCTGGCAGTGCTGTCGGTCAGCACAGCTACTTTTGACATGAATATTCCTCACCATGGATTCCTATGTATATTTTACGCCTTTTTATCAGTGCGGGAAGGCTGAGTCTGGTTTCATGGCATCCCTTGGTCGAATGGGACCGAGCCTCTGGTTGCCAGCTGCGGGGTGAACTGGTCGACCGGCTTGGTGTGCCTCAGACATTCCCACAGGGCATGGTTAGCTTGCCGGGCTGCCCTGATTCTTCGCGGCTGCCTCTGACTGTGCTTCCTGCAGGCATTTGTTCAGTTCGCCTGCCAGGACGCGCAGGTGGGGTTCCCGAATCAATGTGGCGTGGTCGCCGGGGACGTCGTGCACTTCCAGCGCGGCGGCATACTCTCGCCACCCCGCCGTCAGGTCCGCACGAACAAAGGAGGGCCGATCCTTGACCCGGAAGAAGGTCAACTTCCCGGGATAAGGTCGATAGACATAGCCCCGCGCGGCAATGCGATTCTTGGAGGCGGGATCCGGGGGGACAAGCTGCATGCGACCGATGATGAAGCGGACCGCGCGATAGCGTGACAGGCGCACAATGGCATTGTTCGCCCGCTGCCGGAAGTATCCGAACCAGTCGCGCACCGGAAGTGTACGTAGATTATCCAGGTGAATCAGAATCCGCTCATGTAATTTCGCCTGGGGGTGCTGACCGGGAGCGAATGTATCCATCAAGACGAGCAGGCCGATCGGATCGCCGGCCTCGGCGAGAAGCTGTGCGATGGCAAAAGCCAGCCGTCCGCCGAATGAATGGCCCGCCAGGTAGTAGGGGCCGGTCGGCTGGAGAGCGCGGATCTCGCGTCCATAATAGGCTGCCATCGCTTCCAGGTCGGTGAGGGCGGGCAGTGCGCCGCTCAGGTCGGTCACTTGTAATCCGTACACCGGCTGATCGGCCCCGAGGTAGGAGGCCAGGCTGCGAAAATAGAGGGTATCCCCTTCGTTCCCCGGTGCCAGAAATAAAGGGGGTCGACCGCCCCCGGTTTGAATGGGGATGATGAGCTTTGTGGGGATATTTTGTTGTCTTAATACCTGCGCAAGGCGTTCCACTGTGTTGTTTTCAAGCAGCATGGCGGGATAAAGCTTCTTCCCAAATTCCTTTTCGATGCGGACAACCAGGTCAGCAGCAGTCAAAGAGTGCCCCCCCAGTGCGAAAAAATCATCTTGAATTCCAATTTGTTCCACACCCAGGACAGCCTGCCACAAGTCGACCAGCCGCCATTCGATGTCATCCCGCGGAGCCAAGGGTTTTGACTGGACTTCTGGATGGCTCCAATCTGGATCTGGAAGGGCGCGGTAATCGATCTTGCCATTGGCGTTGACGGGGATCTGGTCCATAAGAACGAACGCTGCCGGAAGCATGTAGTCGGGCAGATCTTGTGCGAGGCTGGCGCGCAAACTTTCTGCTGACAGATGGGCCCTCCTGGCGGGAATCAGGTATGCCACCAGCCGTTTTTCACCGGTCGGGTCGGCCCTGGCGGTGACCGCCGCCCGCCTGACGCCGTTCACCTCCATCAATTTGCTGAGAATGGCGGTCGTATTGACGCGATACCCCCGGATTTTTTGCTGAAAATCCTTGCGTCCCACGAATTCCAACAAGCCGTCCTGGCGCATCCGTCCCAGGTCACCGGTTCGATAGATTCTTCCTGAAGGATGATCGGGGTCGGTGACGAATTGATTCTCCATAAAGTCAGGGTAGTTCCCGCTTTCTGAATCGATCAAACTGCTCCTGACGCTGATCTCGCCTGTCATGCCGGGAGCCAGCTTCCGGCCGTCATCGTCCAGGATCAAGATCTCCTTTCCTGGGACGGGATAACCCACCGGCACGATCTCACCCTCGATCCTGGTTTCGGGCCCGATGACCAGCCGGGCCAGTACGCCGGTTTCGCTGGCGGCGAGATGATGGACGATCACTGCCTCCTTGGGGAAATGCAGGCGGATCTGAGCGATATCCCTTTTAAACAGGACATCTCCGCTCAAGACCAGGCAGCGGATGCTCGGGAAGAAGTCCTGATCCTCCAGGCTGTCCAGAAAATATCTGAGCAGCTCGATCGGCGGCCGAAATATCGTGATCGCTTCGCTGTTGATCAGCTTGGCCAAGGAGGCGATGCCGAGTTTTTTGACGTCGTAGACAACCAAGCACGCACCGGTCAGGAGCGTGCTGGAAATATCCCCAGATGAACCCGAAAACATGAAGCCCCTCAGCATGATCAGCCGGTCTCCGGGTTTGACCCCGATCGCATGCTGGTCCAACCAGGCGCGATGAAGCATTCCCTGATGATCGCGCGGGATCCCCTTTGGCTTACCTGTGCTGCCTGAGGTATAGTAGATCGCCGCCTGGGTTCTGGGGCCCAGCGGCAGGGAGGGCAGGCCTTTATGGGGAGCGTCGGCCTGCAATTCCTCCAGGGTCACCACCCGGCAACCATCCGGGGCAATCCGGCGGGCACGCTCCTGTAGCGCTTGATCGGTGATCAACAGCCGGGCTCTCACATTCGCCAAAATTGCGGTGCTGTGGCTGGTGGGTTCGTCCGGATTCAGCGAACAATAAAACTTTCCAGCTTTCACCGTTGCCAGCAAGGCGCTCACCGTCGGGAGGCCGGGGGCGATCAACAAGGCTACGGCCTCCGGTTCGTCCCCGAGACAGACGCGTAAAGCCCACGCCAGCTGGTCGGTTTGTTGACCGAGCTCGCGATAGGTCAGCGATCGGCTTTCTGATCTGACTGCGATCTGATCGGGGAATGCAGAAACGACGCGGGCAAAACGATCTGGAATGGTGCCCGCGATCTCATCTTCGTTGAACGAAAGTGCCTGTACGGCCTGAACGGAACTGCTATCCATGGTGCGGGGGTCTATTATTTACCCAGGCCGGCAATGAAACCGCTATCTTCCAAGCTTTTCAGGATGGTCGTATCGACCACCTGGTCCGGTGTGGTCTGGCCGGCTGCCGGGTTGGTGACTTTCAAAACATCCAGCAGGGTTTGGGTGCCCGGCAGGGACGGATATGGCAGGGCGAGGAGATTGTTGACGATCAATCCCTGATAAGCATCATCCAATGCGGCGGCATCCTTGACCGGGTCCAGGAGCAGATATTTTGCCATCACGGCCTTGGTCCCGGCCGGATCCTTCTTCATCAAAAAGATGGCCTCCAGGATGGCTTTCATGAAGTTATCCACCACGCTGCGGTGGGAGCCGATGTAAGCGCGGGAGGTGGCGATCCCCAAATATTCGTAAGGGATCCCGATCGTGGACATGTCGTACAATTCCACATACCCTTTTTGCCGCGCCAATAAAGTATACGGGGGGGTCAGAAGCGTTCCGGCGATCTGGCCAGCCTGCATGGCGGCGAGGCGGGTGTTGTCGTCCCCGACTGCCAGGATGGCAACATCCTTATCCGGGACCAGCCCGATTTTTTCAAGCAGCAGGCGTGTCCCGGTATCTGCCGAGGAACCGGCCTGGTTGATTCCCAGGGCTTTGCCTTTGAGATCCGCCACCGTCTTGATGTCAGGGGTGACCATCAACAGGCCGGGGTAAACGTTGTAAAGACTTGCGATCAATACCACGTTCTGCTTCGCCACGACTGCATTGATCACTGCCGAGGAGCCCAACTGGCAGATGTCCACATCTCCGGCCAGCAGGGCGGTCACGGCCGTGGTTCCGCTACTGATGGAGGTCAACTTAACGTTCAGGCCGTATTTTTGAAACAGGCCGTTCTCGTAGGCATACCAGGTCGTGGTCTGGGTGCCGCCGGCCGTGCTATAGCACACATTCACGGTGGTGAGCGCGACCGGGGAGGAGGTCGGCAGTTCTGTGGCTGCGGGGAGTGTTTGCGTGGCCGGAGCCGGTGTGATGGGCGCGCAGGCCGAGAGCAGGATCAGGGTTGCTAAAATGGTCGCAAATGAACCGCGCAATTTCATGTTGAAATACCCTCCTAAAACAAATTTTTTTATGAACGCCAGGAGGCGAATCTTTTCTCAAGGTGTTTGAGAAGGTCGGTCAAAACGTAGCCAAATCCTGCCAGAAGGATCAAGCCGACGAACATCTTGTCGGTTTGAAAGGACGAGCTGGCCAGGGTCATCATGTGGCCGACGCCGGCGGTGGATGCCAGCATTTCGCCGACCACCACGCCGACCAGCCCGCGTCCCAGCGCCAGCCGCATACCGGCCACCAGAAAAGGCAGGCAGGTGGGGAGTGCCAGTGTTTTGAAGACCTGCCTGTCGGTCGCGCCGAATGAGCGTGCGCATTTCAACAAGGTTTCGTCCACCGTTTTGACCCCCGCCATCACATTGATCACCAATGGAAAAAAGGCGCCCAGGAATACCGCCGCGACCTTTGACTGTGTCCCGATACCCAGCCAGAGGATGATCAGCGGGATGAGCGCCACGCGCGGCATGGCGTTGAACAAGGTTACAAACGGCTCGAACATGGCATTCAGCCGCCGGTACCAGCCCAACAGGAGGCCGAGCGGGATGCTGAACAGGATTGCCAGACCCATTCCGATGGCAAATTCTTCGAGGCTGACAAAGATATCATTCCAGAAACCGTGGGCAAAGAGCCAGCCGGCCGCTGCGACAATCCGTGACGGAGAGCTGGTAAAAAAGGGGTTGGCCAATCCGATTGCGGGCAAAAGCTCCCAGAGGAAAAGGAAGACCAGGACGGCCGCCAGGGCCAGGAGTGTGTTTTCGTAGCGGTGGTAAAAGTTCGCGATGGCACGCGGAGAAAAAAAGTGCTGACTGGGCAGGTTCATAACAGCCTCTCACTTCCCGGCTCACCGAGTTTTTTGAATTCTTCTTCGATCAGGTCCCAGAGCTGATCCTGGATGCGGTGAAATTCCGGACTTTTCTTGAGTTCCAGACTGCGCGGGCGCGGCAGGTTGATCGGGAGAACCGTCTTGACGGTCCCCGGGCGGGCGGTTAAGGCAATCACCTCGTCGGCCAGGAAAACGGCCTCGTCGATCAGATGGGTGACATACACGGTCGTCTTATTGGTCTGCAGCCAGATGCGTTGTATCTCGACCTGCATCAGCTCGCGCATTTGAGCATCCAGGCCGGCAAGAGGCTCATCCATCAGCAGGATTTCCGGGGAGGTCGCCAGGGCCCGGGCCAGATTCACGCGCTGTTGCATACCGCCGGAAAGCTCGCGCGGGTAACTCTCTTCAAATCCATCCAGACCGACCAGCTGGATCAAGTCCCGTGCGATATCCAGCCTGCGTTGCTCGGGATATTTCTGAAGTTCCAGACCATAGGTGACATTCCGCAGGATCGTTCGCCAGGGCATCAAGGCGGCAGATTGAAAGACCATGGCGCGATTACGACCCGGCCCCTTGATTGGCTGGCCGTCCAGGAACACCTCCCCCCGAGTCGGATGTTGCAAGCCGGCGATGACGTTGAGCAGTGTGGTTTTCCCGCAGCCGCTGGGGCCGACTACCGATACAAATTTCCCTGAACCGACCACAAAATTAACGTCCTGGAGCGCCGACAGCCATTGTTGAGAGCGGCTCATCCTATATTCGACGAAAACGCTATTTGCCTCAAGCCTCACGTCATGTTCTCCGCAGAAACGTCCGCCCTCGGCCTGGAAGCCGGGTGGATTTCGTTCGGATTATAGCCTACCCGGAAGGCCCCTGACAAACGGATTCTCGGAGTCCTCCCGATGTGCCCTTACCAGGGCATTTTTCAGGTTGTGTTTCCGATTCGATTTTTATATTGACCTTGCCCCTGTTTGCTCTTACAATCATTCGCATGGGATTCTTCTGCCGATATTCTGCAGGCTTCTTCCGCCCTGATCACGATCCGCCGATTGCCACGGCCGACCGAGTCATCCCATCCTTTTACCGTTACTCACCTTTACTTCTGGAGAAAATAACACCATGAACCTGCCTTTTCCTTCCAAGCGTGCCCCTGCTTTCGCCGACGTTCCGGACGAGAAATGGAACGACTGGCGCTGGCAGTTAAGCCACCGGCTGAACACCGCAGAGGAGATCGAGAAAATATTCCCGCTGACCGAGAGCGAACGCACCGCGCTGACGACCCCCAACCTCTTTCGGGTGGACATCACCCCCTATTTCATCTCGCTGATCGACCCCGCTGACCCGCAGGACCCGATCCGCAAGCAGATCGTCCCGACCGCGGCTGAGATGGTCCCGTTCACGGCCATGATGGAAGATTCTCTGGCCGAGGACCGCCACTCGCCGGTGCCGGGCTTGGTCCACCGCTACCCGGACCGGGTGCTGATGCTGGTCACGACCCAGTGTGCTTCTTACTGCCGCTACTGTACGCGCTCGCGCATCGTGGGCGACCCGTCCGCCCAGTTCTCCCGCCAGGAATTCGACCAGCAGATCGACTACCTGAAACGCACTCCTCAGGTGCGGGACGTGCTGCTCTCCGGCGGCGATCCCCTGGTGCTGGCCCCCAAGATCCTCGAGGAGATCCTCTCCCGGCTGCGTGAGATCCCGCATATCGAGATCGTCCGCATCGGGTCGCGCGTTCCGGTCTTTCTGCCCATGCGCATCACCGATGAACTGTGTGACATGCTGCAAAAATACCATCCGTTCTGGCTGAACATCCATGTCAACCACTCGAACGAGATCACCCGGGAGCTGGCGGAAGCCTGCGATAAGCTCACGCGGGCCGGCATCCCGCTCGGCAACCAGTCGGTGCTGCTGGCAGGGGTCAACGACAATGTTCATATTCAGCGCAAACTGGTCCAGGACCTGGTGCGTATTCGCGTCCGACCCTACTACCTCTACCAGTGCGACCTGGTGGCGGGTGCCGGCCACTTCCGCACGGCGGTCGCCAAGGGCATTGAGATCATGGAGGGCCTGCGCGGCCACACTTCCGGCTTTGCGGTCCCCAATTATATGATTGATGCGCCTGGAGGCGGTGGGAAGATCCCGGTCATGCCGAATTACCTGCTCAGCATGTCGGACCACAAGATCATCCTGCGCAACTTCGAAGGCTATATCACCACCTACGAGGAGCCGACCGACTACACCCCTGCCATGGCTGCCAAGTACAAAGGCCCCAAGCGTCCTGAACCCGGCCAGGAGGGCCTGACCGCCATGCTGGATGGTGAGAAGCTGTTCCTCAAACCCGAAGGCTTTGACGAGATCCACGACCGCCATGGCACCCAGCACCGTCTTAAGGATGAGAACAAATGGAAACCTCTGGGTATTGGTCCTGGCGAGGATAAGTAAATGAAAATCAAAGGGCACGAAGTCCATTTCCGTGCCCTTTCATGATTTCACGATAGGAGATTTTCAATGCATTACCGCCGTTTGGGCTGCTCCGGCCTGAAGGTCAGTGAAATTTCGCTCGGATCCTGGGTCACCTTTGGCACGCAGGTCGACCAGAAACTTGCCAGCGAGTTGATCCACGCCGCGTACGAGGCGGGGATCAATTATTTTGACAACGCCGATGTCTACGAGAACGGTCAGGCAGAGATCCTGATGGGTGAGGCGATCAGGGATTTGCCGCGCGAAGGGCTGGTACTTTCCAGCAAGGTCTTCTGGCCGACCATGCCCGGCCCGAACGGTCGCGGCCTGTCGCGCAAACACATCCTGGAGTCCGCCCATGCCTCTCTCAAGCGCTTCGGCACCGACTACCTGGATCTATACTTCTGCCACCGCTACGACCCGGACACACCGGCGGATGAAGTGGCGCGTGCCATGGACGACCTGGTCCATCAGGGCAAGGTGCTTTATTGGGGCACCTCGGAATGGCGCGCCTGGCAGATCTCCTCGGTGTTCAACGCGGCCGAGCGTCACCACCTGGTTCCTCCGGCGATCGAGCAGCCGCAGTACAACATGCTCCATCGCGACCGGGTCGAGACGGAGCTGGCACCCCTGTGCAAAGACCTGGGCATTGGCCTGGTGTCTTTCTCGCCGCTCTATTACGGCATCCTGAGTGGCAAATATAACGATGGCATCCCGCAAGGGACGCGGGCGGCCCTGGCGGATTACGGCTGGGTCCGCGACCGCATCACGCCTGAAAGGATCGCCACGGTCCGCAAGCTTGGCGAGGCCGCCCGGGATCTCTCCTTGACCACTGCCCAGCTGGCGATCGCCTGGATCCTGCGCCGTAAGGAGATCAGCAGCGTCATCACCGGTGCGACGAAGGTGCAGCAGCTGCAGGAGAACCTGGCCGCGGCCGATGCTGTGGAGAGATTGACCGACGACGTGCTCGAGCGGATCGAGCAGATCCTGGGGAACCACCCCGAAGAATAACCTGAAGCGGGGAAGAGCCTGCCTCCCCACGGCTATAGAAAGAGGCGCCCGCTTGTGGGGCGTCTCTTTCGAATCCGAGAAGCAAGATTACGAGGCAGGAGGCAGCGGTTCGCCGGGAGGGGTCGAGGCGGGTGCGGCCGGCTTCTTATTCCGCAGGGTCAGTATGCCCACGATAACCGGGATGGCGATCAGAATAATGGACAAGCACAGCAGGGGGGCCCCAGCCCAGCCTGGCACATTGGCGTAATAGGAGCTGCCGATGTTCCCGTTATAGGGAACTACACCGAAAAGGGTGATAAACCCACCCAAGCAGATGGCCAGACCTGGACATCCGCACAGGAGGATTGCCACGATGGTGCCGATAATTGCGCCGGTCTTGCTCTCCTTCTTTTCGGGTGCGGGCTTTTCAGGCGGATTCGCGATCATGGTTTCCATAACAATTTTCTCCTCTCTTTGTATTTGCAGTATATAGGTTCTATTTTGAAATTGCAAGTATTCACTGGCGTAGTACCGCGCCCAGTTCCTGCTCGAGCTTGCGCAGGATGCGGGTGCGGATCCCTGCCACGTCCTTGTCGCTCAAGGTCTTGTCGGGCGCCTGGTAGGTCAGGCTGTAGGCCAGGCTTTTCTTGCCTGGGCCGATCTTCTCCCCCCGGTAGACGTCGAACAGGCGCACCTCGGAGAGCACTTTGCCACCGGTCTGGCGGATGAGTTCGGCCACACGTCCAGCAGGCAGGCTTTCATCGACCACCACAGCCAGGTCCTCCAGGACAGGCGGAAATTCAGGCGGCGGAGTGCTCTCGAAACGGGGCGGGACGTGCTCCAGCAGAAGGCCCAGGTCCAGATCCGCGGCCAGGACCGGGATCCCGGCGTAGGCTGCTGGCCAGTCGTAGTTCCGGTGGACCAGGGGATGGAGTTCCCCGCAGATCCCGATCTGCTTTTCACCGGCGAGAAGGCGCGCACATTTTCCCGGGTGGAAGCTGGGGTGCTCGCCTGGTTCGAAGTGGATCTCAGGGATGTGCAGCCCGGAGAGCAGTTCGGTCAGCACTCCCTTCAGGTCATAGAAGTCGAACGGGGTTGTGTCGGTTGGCTGCCAGGACGGCAGGCTGTGCCCGCCGGCCATGAGGATAGCCAGATGCTGGGGCTCTTCGGGCAGGCCCCCGTCCCGATCCGCAAGGAAGACCGGACCGATCTCAAACAGCGCCAAACGCTCCCGCTGGCGGGCATTCCTTTCAGCGATATCCAGCAGGCTGGTCAGCAGGTGCTGGCGCAGGACCACCTTATCGCTGGCGATGGGATTGACCAGCTGAACATACGATCGTTCTTCCTGCCTGCCGGGGATGAACAGGCGGGCTTCGCGCTCCGGACTGGTGAAACGATAGCTGATCACCTCCTGCAAGCCCAGGTGGACCAGCAGATCGCGCACCTGCTCCTCTTTCTCGAGCAGTGGATTGCCGACCTGGGGTGGTAGTTCGTCGCTGATGCGGGCCTCGGGGATCCGGTCGTAGCCATACACCCGGGCGATCTCCTCGATCAGATCAGCCTTGCCCGTGATCCCCGTGCTGATATCCAGACGGTGATCCGGGCAGGTGGCCTGCACCCTCTTGCCGTGCACCTCCACGGTGAAATCCAGGCGGCGCAGCAGGCCCGCCATCTCCCGGGCCGTCAGTTCGATCCCCAGCCAGCGCTTTACGTCCGCCTCGCTCACCTCGACCTTGGGATCCTCGGGCGGGAGCGGATAGACGTCCACTAGTCCGGCAGCCACGCGGCCTCCTGCCCAGCGGCGCATCAATTCCAGGGCGCGGCGCACGCCGCGTTCGGCCATGGCCGGGTGGACACCGCGCGAGAAGCGGTAGGAGGCTTCGGAGGACAGGTCCTGGGAACGGACCGTCTTGCGGATGTTGATGAAGTTCCAGGCCGCGCCTTCCAACAGGACGCTCGAGGTGCTTTTGCCGCGCGTGGTGCTCTTGCCTTTGGGCCTCTCGCCCGGCTTCATTTCGATGCCCATGGCATCCAGGACTTCCTGCGAGGCGTCATAGACTTCGGATTCGGCCCCGCCCATCACCCCGGCGATGGACAGAGCTCCGGTGTTGTCGCAGACCAGTACGGTGTCCTCGTCGAGCTTGCGCTTTACCCCGTCCAACGTCGTCAGGGTTTCGCCGGCTTGGGCAGGTCGGGTAATCAGCTTGATTGTCTTCCCTTGGGCACGTTCGGCCAGCACGTCATAGTCGAAGGCGTGCAGGGGTTGGCCGATTTCCAGCATGACATAATTGGTGGCATCGACGATGTTATTGATCGGACGCATCCCGGCCAGTTTAAGGCGGCGCTGGACCTGATAAGGACTGGGTCGGATCTCGACCTTCCGCACGAGCCCAAGCACAAAGCGCGGGTTCAGTTCAGGGCGGGTGATCTCGATCTTGGCTTTGAGCTGCGGACCCTCGGTAAGCACGGTGTCATCCGGCGGGTGCAGGGCCTTGCCGGTCAGGGCAGCGATCTCGCGTGCCAGGCCAAGCACACTGGCGCAGCGGGCGAAGCTGGGCAGGATGCTGATGTTCAGCACGGCATCGCCCATATAATCGGCCAGTGGCATACCGACCGGCGCATCGTCGTCCAGCAAGATGATCCCGGCGTGGTCCTCGGAGATGCCCAGTTCCTTCTCGGAGCAGGCCATGGAGTAGGACTCCACACCGCGGATCGTGGCCCGCTTGAGCGTTACCAACACCTGCCCGGATTGGTGGCCGTCGTAGAGGCGGGCGCCTTCCCGTGCGTAGGCCACCTTCAATGGTTTGGGCAGCGGGCCCTTGCCCTTGAACTCGAACAGGTTCGGCGCGCCGGTCAGGACGGTCTGTTCCCGGGTTCCGTCGTCCAGCTTGCACAGCACCAGCCGGTCGGCGTTGGGATGCGGCATGACCTCTTTGATGGAAGCGACAACGATCTTCTCGCGATCCCACTCGATGCCGGTAATGGCCATCTCCTGAGGGCCCTCGGGGGGTAGGGGAAGGCCGACGTAGTGGATCTGCTCCACCTCCAGCCCGGCCATGGTCAGGACGTGGGCCAGTTCAGGGAGGGGCAGATCGATGTCGACGAATTCTTTGATCCAGGAAATCGGGTATAGCATGGTCAGCTCCTAGAACTGCTCGAGGAAACGGAGATCGTCCTGCCAGAACAGGCGGATATCCTCAATATGATATTTCAACATGGCAATGCGCTGCGGGCCGAGCCCAAAGGCGAAACCGGTGTAGCGCTCGGGGTCATAGCCGCCGTTTGCGAGCACGACCGGGTGAACCATGCCGCAGCCCCCGATCTCCAGCCAGCCGCCGCCGCACACGCTGCAGCCCTGACCGTTGCACAGGAAGCACTCGATGTCAAATTCGGCGGATGGTTCGGTGAAGGGGAAGAAGGAGGCGCGAAAGCGGGTGCGCACGTTCTGACCGAACAAGTGCCGGGCCAGGTCAGCCAGGGTCCCTTTCAGGTTGCTGAAGGTGATGCCCGGTCCGACCGCCAGTCCCTCGATCTGGTCGAACTGGGTCTCATGGCGTGCGTCGGTCTGCTCGTACCGGTAGCACATGCCGGGCAGGATGATCCGCACCGGAGGTGGATTGTCCGGGTTCCTGGCAGCATATTCTCGCATGGCATGGATCTGCCCGGGTGATGTATGTGTGCGCAGCAGGAGCGGGTTGTCCCCGCCCTTGCCTCGGCTCTCCACGAAGTAAGTGTCCTGCATATCGCGTGCCGGATGGCCGATCGGGAAGTTGAGCAGTTGGAAGTTGTACTCGTCGCTTTCGACCTCGCGCGAACGATAGACCTGGAAGCCCATCTCGCCGAAGACTCGGTACAGCTCGCGCAGCATTTGCGTATCCGGGTGCAGGCGGCCGAGCGGAAGCCTGCGCCCCGGCAGCGTCACGTCCAGCCGCTCTTCAGTGAGCGACCGCTCCAGCCCAGCCTGCTCAAGGGTGCGTTGCCTCTTTTCGAGTGCGCCTTCCAGTGCTTTTTTTACCTCGTTGGCACGCTGACCGATCTGCGGGCGCTCTTCTGGCGAGAGCTTACCCAGTCCGCTGAAGACCAGCATCAGTGCTGAACTGCGTCCCAGATGGGCCACGCGCCAGGCTTCCAGGGCGGCTTCATCCTGGGCAGAGTCCAGGGCCTGCAGGGCGACGCGCTGGATCTCACTCAGCTGCTCGAGCATGGATCACCTCCAGATAAAGAAACTCCCGTCCGACGAAGGGACGGGAGCAGTTCCCGTGGTACCACCCAACTTGACCATATGGTCCACTTCACCCCGGTTAACGGTGGGATCCGGCCCGGACTACTGGCCCCATGGAGGGGGGTTCCCCCGGGCGGCTCGGGAGGGAACTTCGGTCAGGTTTGGTGCGAGCCGGGTTCTCAGTTTGTGTCCCGGCCTCCCTGTCGGCCTCAGCCGACCTACTTTCCTCCGTCATGGCAATTGAACGGCCAGATTGATGGGCTTATTATCCCCAGAATCCAAACCCTGTCAAGGGGGCTGGAGGGGATGCCTCTGTCAGGGCTGATTGCCAGCAGGGAAAATAGACTCGAGAGGACTGTGAATTACACTTCGGCGGCGGGGGGCATCCCCCCGGTGATTCGAGGCGCAGGAGGCGGCTGCCCCAAGGGGAGTGCGATCCGGAAGCGGCGCTGGGCGTGGGTGGAGAAGTGTGCCACCCGCGGAGTGCCCCGGATAGGTGCCCTATGGGGTTGAGCGGGTTGGTGACTCGGTTGGCTGACCAGGCACCCCGGACCAGGGCAGGTAGGAGGCGAGCTTCGCCAGATCGTCCCCTGCCAGCACCGGCCGCCGTTTCAGGTAGTAGAGGTTGTTCTTCCCCTGCCACAAGCCACCGCCTAACCCGACGGCGGCTGTATATCCGTAAGCCCGCACGCGGCTGATGATGTAGCTGTCCTGGTCCCCGAAGGGGTAAGAGAAGGTGTTCACCGGGGCCCCGACTGCCTTCTCGAGGATCAGCCTGGACTGGGCAAGTTCGATCTGTAAGCGATTGTGTTTTTGGCGCAGGTCGAGATGGCTCAGGCCGTGGTCCCCTAATTCCCAACTCGCCGCCACCAGGGCTTTCAGCTGGTCGACGTTGATATAACCCGCCGCCTGCATGCTGCCGACGATGACGTACATGACCCCGGTGAAGCCATATTTTTGCATGATCGGGAATCCGTTGGTGTACACATCCAGATTGTCATCATCAAAGGTGATCACGATCGGGTGGGCGGGCAGCGCAGCGGAGTGCAGGATCGCCTCGGCCAGCTGAGAGATGGAGATCGTGTGGTATCCCCAGGCCTGCAGGGCCTGCATCTGGAGCTCAAAATCTGCAGGAGGAATGTAGTAGGGCGCAGCTTGCTCCGTGGACCTAGGCGGGGCGCTTGCCACGTGGTGGTAGAGCAGGATCGGGCATTCGATCGAACCGGAGCCCTGGACCACCCAGGTCGGGGTGGGGGTCCGAGAGGTGCCAAGCGTGCGGGCTGGAGGCAGGAGGGAAGCCGCCGGGCTGGTGAGGGTGGGCGGCGGGGAGGATGCGGTTGCGATGTCCACGACGGTTTCAGTGGGCGCGCCTTGGACCGGGCCCATCCCGCATCCGGTCAGGCACAAGGATGCTGATAAGAGCATGACCGCACCAAGGTGTGGCAGGGATATGAGGTTTACCCGGGGGATGATCACGGGTGATTTAATTGCCAGATGATCCGCAGCCCATCCAGGGTCAGCCAGGGAGCGAGGATCTGAATGACCGGGGTCTCCTTTGCCACGATCTCGGCCAGCCCGCCGGTGGCAATGACCTTCATCTCCGGACCGAGCTCCTGGCGGAAGCGCGCGACCATCCCTTCGGTCATGGCAACATAGCCAAAGATAAGCCCTGATTGCATGGCGTGGGGGGTGTTGCGCCCGATGGCAGAGGGTGGGCGCTGCAGGTCAATGCGCTGCAGCTTGGCTGCGTGCGTGAAGAGGGCTTCGGCCGCCAGATTGATCCCCGCAGCGATGGCCCCGCCCAGATACTCGCCGTCCTTGGTGATGGCGTTGAAGGTTGTGGCCGTGCCGAAGTCAACGACGCAGGCCGGTCCCCCATATAGATGAATGACAGCCACTGCATCCGCCACCCGATCCGCGCCGACGGCACGCGGGTCGTCGTAGCGGATGCGGATGCCGGTCTTGACGCCGGTATCCACCACCAGGGCTTCCTGTTTGAGGTATTCACGGCAGGCCTGGGTAATTCGCCCGGTCAGGGACGGGACGACCGATGCCAGGCAGGTCCCACTCAGGTCGGAGGGCGTCCCCCCGGCGTGTTCGAGCAGGCCCAGGAATTGCAGGCCGTATTCGTCCGGCATGCGAGCGTGGTCGGTTGCCAGACGCCAATGATGGCGGAGCTGGTCGCCCTCATATAGGCCTATCGTCAGATTGGTGTTGCCGAGATCGATCGTGAGTAGCATACTCCTATTTTACCGCCTCTACTCTGATAAAAGTTACGTGATTCTCATTGAGCGAAGTTCACCGACGGAACTTTTAAGTTCATAGGTTTATTTACGTTGGGATGGCTGGAGAAAGTCAGCCTTCCGACTCGTTCAGGCTTTTCTCGTGGTTTCTTTCATCACGCATTCCTGATGCAAATCGATCGCCCTGGTGAAATTCGCCCAGGGAAGCGATGATGGCCAAAGAAACAACCCAAACTCAAGGATTTCCGGGAGGTTTTCCTTGAGGTCACCAACAGAGAAGTGCGCGTTGCTGGATCGGCTTGTTGTTTCCTGGTTTTTGACTTATAGTATGGTTTAAATGTTTGATGCAGTTGGGCTATTTTTTGCAACCCCTTCAAAGCACCTGCTAGGCATAAAATCCAAATGGCTCGTTCGCTTTGACAACAGACCTGACCGACCAGCGGGAGACTGCCGCCTCCTTTGGGCGTGAGAAGTAGTCGGACCAAAAGGAAAGTGTCTTGATTGCCAATTCGTCCCAAAACAAACGCGATTTATGGCTGCTGACAGGGATTATCCTGATCGGACTTGCACTACGTGGCGTAATGTTCGCGGTGGCGGTCTCCCATCCTGAGCGGACCTTCCAACCGGATTCACAGAGTTATCTGGACCCGGCTCTGAAACTGCTTTCCAATGGGGCATATCCTCCCGATAGCGCCTACCGCACCCCCCTGTATCCATTCCTCATCGCCCTGGTCTATGCCCTTGGAGGCCAGAACTCCTTACTCGTTATTTTGGTTCAGGTGCTTCTCGGCGCACTGGTCGTTTTCCTGACATATTGTTTGGGTGTTCGGATACTGCCGAAACCAGCTGCGCTCATCGGTGCCCTGCTGATCTCCATTGATTTAGGATCGATCACCAATGTCTTCTATATCTTGACGGAGACTTCATTCACGTTTTTGTTAATCGCCGCCATTCTGGCCTGGGTAGAGGCCATTCAGCAGGATAAGACCACCTGGCTGATCATCAGCTCCGCCCTCATGGGCTTGTCTGCCTTATGCCGGCCGATTGCGCTTTACTTCCCGATACTTTTGGCAGCTGGCCTTCTTTTTATTAAACGCCGAACCTGGCTTGGTCTTCTGCGCCAGCTGGCGATCTATATCGGGGTTTTTCTGGTTGTTCTCCTCCCCTGGGTGGTACGCAATGAACTGTTGATCGGCATCCCGACCGTGACGACCATATCCAACTACAACCTTCTGTTCTACAATGCGGCTTCCCTGGATGCCAATCTTCGCCACATCAGCGAAATCGATGACCGGGCCATTCTGCAAACGCGCCTCATGCAGGTTTTATCCGAACGAGGCTGGGCGGATACGACCGCCAACCGCGACCGGGCCGAGGAAAGCCTGGCCCTTCAGATCATCGGGCGCCATCCGGGTCGTTATGCCTATCTCCACCTCAAAAGCGATTTGAACAGCCTGCTGCCGAACGTGACCGAATTGACCGAGATCATCGGGCTGACGGTGGGTGGCAAAGGCACTCTCAGCGTCCTGAACCAGCAAGGATTAGGCGCTGCGATCCGTAATTATTTTGGGGGGAATACCTGGCTGATTGGGGTATTCTCACCCTTGATTGTACTGCTGGGGTTGACCTATCTTGCGGATCTGATCGGCGGAGTTGAGCTGACCCGGCAACGCGCCTGGTTCCCGCTGGCCGTATTGATTTTCCCCATCGCCTATTTCCTGCTGATCCCAGGGGCCGCCTCGGTGCCGCGCTTTCGTGTGCCTGTGGGCCCTTATTTATCTTTGCTGGCCGGTATGGGCGTTTATGGAATCTATCAATGGGTACTTGCCCGGGGGTTGAAGAAACAGAGCCGCGTTTCCTAGATGGTAGACATCCAACACGGAATATCCGCACTGCTTTTTCCATGGGGAAAAGCCTCTTTAGATTTCGGTTGCGGAAAACTCGCGGTTCGGCCGGGGTGATGAAATTCATTGCCAGGGCGGGTGGGGTATCACTTGATCGCCTCAATCAATTCTGCGATCATGTTATAGCGGTTGAACTGGGGCATGAGGTAGACCCCCTGAGCCCAGCTCTTGGTCTGTTCGACCAGCTCGGTGGCCAGTTCGACCCCCAGTTTTGCGCTGTCCTCCACGGCCTGTTCCAAACGCTGCAGTGTTTTTTCCGGTATCGAGATCCCGGGCACCTCATGCTGCAGAAAGAGCGCATGCCGGGCACTGACCAGCGGCAGGATACCAACCAGCACCGGCTTTTCCAGGGGCCCATATTTTTTTGCGTACCGCTCCAAAAAGGCCGGCCCTTCCTCGGAACGGTAGATCGGCTGGGTCAGAAAAAAATCTGCTCCGGCGAGCACCTTGCGGTGGGCGTTGCGGACCTCCTGGTCCGGGTCGGGCGGGATCAGGTTCAGCGCCGCACCGACGAAAAAGCTGGTCGGCTGGCCGATGGATGCCCCCGAGTGGTCCAACCCGGAGTTGAAGCCCTGCTTGATCAGCTTGATCAGTCCGGAGGGGACCAGGTCGTAATTGTCCATTGCCTCGGGATAGTCGCCGATGGCAGTGGGGTCACCCATGACGACGAAGACGTTGCGGATCCCCAGGGCATGAGCAGCCAGCAGGTCGCCCTGGACGCGCAGCAGGTTCCGCCCGCGCGTCGGGAAATGCAGTGTCGTTTCCACCCCGACCTGCCGCTGCAACAGGTCACATACGGCCCAGGCGGACATGCGCATGCGGGCCATCGGGCTGTCAGCCACGTTGATAATATCCGCGCCCGATTCCGTGAGCAGGGAAGCACTGGCGATGAGCTTGTGGGTCGAGAGGCCGCGCGGCGGGTCCATTTCGACCGAGAGCACAAATTTTCCCTCCCCCAGCTTCTGGGCCAGCTTGGAAGGCGGTTCCGGAGCCTCCTTTTCGTCTAAGTCTACGGAGGTGGTGAACTCGAAGACCTGTGTTCCGCAGCCCTCCGGGTTCTTGATCAGGGCCGTGTGCATGGCAGCGATATGCTGGGGGGTTGTCCCGCAGCAACCGCCGACGATCCGGGCGCCTGCCTCGCAGAAGGCCAGGGCATAATCGCTGAAATATTCGGGTTCGGCCGAGTACATGATCCGCCCGCCGACCTCTTCCGGCCAGCCGGCGTTGGGCTTGACCCACAATCTGGCCCCTGGCGCGGCTTGATGCATCTGCTTGAGCAGACGCAGGAGCTGGGCCGGCCCGCCCGAGCAGTTGACCCCGATCACCTCGGCACCGGCCTCGACCAGCTTCCGGGCAACAACCCCGGGTGAATCACCCAGGATAGTGCGATCGTCGCGGGTGAAAGTCATGGAGGCCACCACCGCCAGTTGAGACGCCTGATGGACGGTCTGGACGGCCAGCAGGATCTCCTCCAGATCGCTCATCGTTTCCAGGACGATGAAGTCGGCGCCGGCCTCGGCCAGAGCGGCTACCTGCTCGGCGTAGACGGAGCGCGCTTCGTCCGGCTGAATGCGGCCGTATGGGGCGAGATGGACCCCTAGCGGTCCGAGATCGCCTCCGATCAGGGGATGGCCCGGGCCCGCCTCAGCCGCCTGGCGGGCCAGGTCCACCCCGGCCCGGTTGATCTGGACGATCTTCTTCTCCAGTCCGTGCTTGGCAAGCTTGAAGCGGTTGGCGCCGAAGGTGTTGGTCAGGATGAGCTGCGCCCCGGCCTCCAGGTATTCCTGGTGGATTTGGCGGACCATATCCGGGTTGCTCAGGTTCAACTCGTCAAAGCACCTGTCCGCGGGGATGCCGCGGGCATGCAGCATCGTCCCCATGGCGCCGTCAGCAAGGAGCGGAAGGCTGGAGGTCTCGAGCAGGGATAGAAATCTGGAATCGGTCATGGCAATCGGCCTTTACAGGGTGGAGGTGAAAAGATCATTTTATCCGGGGTTCCACGCGGCCCTCGCCGGCGGCGTAGTACTCTGTCCGAGAGGGGTGGACGATGATGGCCGCCGTGGACTGTTCCGGCGGCTGCGTGGTCTTGAAAATGACTAAGGGCAGTCCATGACGGATAGAGGGGGGGTCTTGATGACGGTGAGAATGGCTCCTTCCCGGGAGATGGTCTTTACCGGGCTGAGTGATTGGCAAATGGTTGTATCCCATTTTTTTTGGGTGGTGAGCACGATGAAATCGTAATGGACATCTGGTTTAAAACCGGAAAACGAAACCAAATTCAGATCCGAGCGGGCATAATCTTGGAAGATGGGAAGAGGGTCGGAGACGAGGACGGTAGCGTCGACCGGCGCGACGCGGTCGATGTATCGGGCTGCCTCGGGGTACGAAGTGGCCCAGTAATCCAGTTCGAAGTTACGAAATGCCCCCTTCATGCCCCCCACAAAACTGTTGTAGTAAATATACTGGTAGGGATGAAGCTGAACGTCGGCATAGATCCCCGGGAAAATCAACGCGCCCAATAATAAAACCCTGAAGAGCGTCCTTTTTATTTTGGAAAATAAAACCTCCAAGGCTATGCCAGCTGAAATAAAGACCGGGGGCAACAAGAACAATTCCTGCCGGAAGTTGTCATAGAGCACGCTCTTATTGACAAGGATGCCAAGCAGAGGGAGGATAAACCAAAGGAGGCTGAGAAAGAAGGGGGCCACCTGGCGCTGCTTGATGAGGAGCCATGCGGAAAGAACCCATCCGCAAAGGAACAGGACAGGCACCACTTCGGTAAGCTGAATCGCCATCAAGTAGGGCAAAAAGTATCCAGGCAGGTTAGCGGGATAAGAGAGCACTCCTTGGAAAAGGTCCTTTCCCGGCCATGGGAAGCGGGACATCAATGTCATGCTTGCGATGAAGTGATTAACCGGATCGCCCCAGAGATAAGGCCAGGTGAGGTAGGAGGTCAGCAGCGCGATGGCGGTGTACGGGATGAGGAGCAGGACTGCTTTCCTCCAGGATCTGTAAAACGCATAGACCAGCACGAGGATGCCGGCATACGGCCCGGCGACCCGGATGGAAGTCGTGAAACCCAGCACGCACCCCGCGGCGAGCACGCCAGGGTTTATGAAGAGGCGCAGGGTAGGCTTGGGTGATGGAAGTACGCCTTGGCTCACCAATTTCCTAAAATAGCGCGGGAAGATCCAGGGAAAAAGTAAAAGGCCTATGGCCAAACCGGCGAGGATATAGGTGATTTCCCAGTGCAGGAGGAGGATCTGCGCCTTGTGGACGTAATTCCCTACCGGCACCTGGGAGGCATGGAGGGCATGGCGGAAAAACCAGGAACCCAACTTGCTGGTTTTATCTGCGTTGTAGAGATAGGTAATCACAACCTTGACCACTTGATTGGTGACACCGGTGATCATGAAATAAATAGAAACCAGATAAATGGCACTCAATGCTATGCTGATTTTCTTGATTGGAGAGGGGAGATGTACCCATTCGTCCCGTAATCGCGGGCTCGATCCTTCTTCGGATTGAGATGGGAGGCCCTGGTCGAGGGAAGGGGGCAGAGCATCCACCATGTAAATGCCCACCGTGACGCTGGCAAGGAAAAATGCCAGAAAGGGGATGTCCTTGGGATTGATGAAAGCGTGCCCCCACAAGAGCGGCTGGGTCGAAAAGAGCAGGGTCGTTCCCATGGCGGCCCAGGCGCCCATCCATTTTCTGGATAAGAAATAGAGGCTCACGATGCTGATCTGGAAAGCGATGAACTCGCCCAAATGCCAGCCATTGATGAGGGACAGGGCGGGGAGGATGGCATGCAGCCCTCGGGCCAGTAA
>Ga0187877_1000533_pt1 | contig 47412 bp, 34 predicted proteins | sample June2016WEW_17_1_3_FD_132430 | JGI IMG/M metagenome (GOLD analysis project Ga0187877, IMG submission 132430) | Peatland microbial communities from SPRUCE experiment site at the Marcell Experimental Forest, Minnesota, USA - June2016WEW_17_100 | ecosystem: Environmental > Terrestrial > Soil >...
CCATTAACAAAACTATGACATCCGCCCTTTCCCGGCCTAGGGCGTCCAGGTGGGATAGAAGAAGGGGGTCGGAGGAGTTCTCAAGGCGGGCGTAAACTTCGGCGTGGGTACCGGCGTGGGGGTGTAGGCCGGGGTCGGCGTCTCGGCAATGTGAGCCTGCACCCCAGTGCAGATGTCCAAGCCATCCGTGGCAATCGCCGAGATGGTCGGGTCGCTGCCGTACTGGGTCTGAAGCTTGGTTAGGACGGTCACCGCATTGGTGCAGTACTCCGGATGATTCGGGCTCAGGGCGGCCAGCACGGACCCGTAGGCCGCGTAATAGTATTCGGTGTTCGGCGAGAGGGCCAGACCGTTCACTTTGACGCTGTCATCTTCTGCGGTGCAGTCGCGGGCAAAACGCGCCTGGCAGTTGATGTTTTTGTCGACTGCGGGGTCGCAGCCCAGTACGGCGCACTGCAGAGCATATATGGCGCTCTCATAATTGCGCCCCTTCTGATAGATGATCCCCAGCTGGCCGTAGAGGTCTGCATTGGTCGGGTCGAATGCGATCGCCTGGAGCGCATTTTGCGCCGCGATGAAGAACTCCCCTTCCTGGGAGTAGGTTTTAGCGATGGCGATGTAGGGGGTGGGATCCTGGTTCTTGTTGACCGTGTTGATCTGCACGGCCTTCACGAAATTATCCAGGGCTAGCTGGTAGAGCTGGGTGGTCTGGGTATCGATGGTGCTGTTTTTCGCCAGGGTGCGGTAGTTGGTGCCGACCGAGATGTACAGGAAGGTCAGGTTGGGATTGATTGCCAGGGCTTTCTGGTATTCTTGGATCGCCGCGTTGTAATCGCCTGTGGATTCAAGCACATAGCCGTAGGCGCGGTGCACATCCATGAGGTTGGGGCCGAGCTGGAGGGCTTGCTGGATGACCTGCTGGGCCTGGGTCCACTTCTGCTCATCCGTCAGGATTTCGGCGTAGTAGGCCAGCGCCAGGGGGTTCTGATTGTTCAGGGACTGAGCGACCACGGCCTCCTGTTCGGCCTGCAGGAGCAGGTCGGCCGCCATGGGACTTCCGTTTGCCCTGAGCGGGTCCAGGGCTGGATCTGCGCTCCAATCTAAGACAAAGGCGCGGTAGGCGTGCACGTCGCTGTCGTCCGGCGCCAGGGCCACCGCCCGGTCGATCGATTGTCGCGCCTGCTCCAGCCGCGCCAGGCGCTGGGCATCGTTCGTCAGCAACCGGGAGGAGTAGGTCTGGATGCGTGCCAGCTTGGCCCAGGCTCCTGCGTCCAATGGGTTGGTCAGGGTGGCTTCGTTGTAGGCGGTGATGGCGGCCGTCAGGCTCCCGGCGGCGAAATCCGCATCCCCTTCCTCGGCCCACGAGGAACTGGTGCGGGTCGGGGTGGGGGTGGGGTCGAGAGGATTGCGCAGGCTGCCGCTCTTTAGTTGTACGGCGAACCAGACGACAACCAGAATGACAAGCACCAGGGCAAAAATCCGGTACAGATTCGAGCGCCGCGGCTGATAAAACAGCTGCCGTCTGCGGGTGACTTTCATGGAGTCGGGGTGACCTTCGGGGTGGAGGAGGGCGTGGGGGCGGGCGTCCCGAGGCTGGTCGAGCACACGCTCTGGGCATACTGGGCGTTGTATACGGCGTCCGCATCATCCGGAACGGTGGTCAGGAGCAGCTGGGTGATCGGCAGGGCTTCGCTGCAGCGGTTGTATTTGGCCAGGAGGATGGCGTAGGTGTAATAATACTGGGCAATGTGTGCGTCGGAACCGGTGAGCGGCTGCGGCAGGATGGTTTGGCCGTCATCGGTCTTGCCACCGTTGATGGCCAGGGCGAGCTGTGGTAAGGCCTCCACCCAGTTGGGCACCTTGTAGAGCCATACACCCAGGTTGCCGCGCAGGTAGGGGTCGGTGGGACTGTCGGTGACGGCCTGCTGGGCATACTGGACGGCTTTCTCGTATTCGCCAATCTGGCCCAGGGCGCGTGAACTGTACAACGAAGCGGTGGGATCGGTGGGGTCGAGCGTATTGGCGCGGGTGTACTCCTGAATGGCCTTATCGATGTCACCGACGTACTTGTAGGTGGCACCCAGCTCGAGGTGCAGCTTTGCAATGTTCCCGTTTTGACTGATGGCGGCCTGGTATTCCGGGATGGACTGCTCGTAGTTGCCGGTGATCTGCAGGATGAAGCCGCGCGCCCAGTGGGCCTCCAGACTATTGGGCGCCAGGCTGATGGCGGTATTTGATTCGGCGATGGCGGATCTGATCGGATCGGAGTAAGGACCGGTGTTGTACTGATCCATATCCCCCAGCAGGAAGGCATAATAGGCATGGGCCAACCCGTTATTGGAGTCCAGTTGCAGGGCGCGTTTGATGGAGGTATCCGCGTCGGTGTAGTCGGGTGTCTGGGCCAGGCTGTCCTTCTGCGTCTCTGCCCAGCCCAGCACCGCCTGCGCCATCGAGTTGTTCGGGTTGAGCAGCAGGGCGTTCCTGGCGCTGGTCAAGGCGTCGTCGTATTTCCCGGCAAAGGCCTGGACCTGCGCCAGGGCGATGTAGAGCGAGGGGTCGCTGGGGTTGATGCTGATCGCTTCATTATAAACGTCGATGGCTTGCGACAGTTTGCCCTGGGTGAACAACCCATTCGCCTCGGTGGCGTAAGACTCGGGGTTGCGCGTCGCGGTGGGGGTCGGCATGAATGGCGGCTGCACGGTTGGCACTACGAAGCGGTCCAGATAGACGACGACAGCAATCAAAAGTGCTAAAAAGATTACGAGGAACCAGTTGGTCGGCTTACGCCGCTGGCGCATGTTCCAATTTGAACCGCGTAAATACATGCGGCCATCTTACCATCTGAACAAAGCGGGAGTCAACCCCTCGCCCGTGGTCTTGTCAGAGCCCCTTCTTACGGCTAGAATGGATGCATGGAGTTTGACGTTTTTACGCTCCTGCCCGAAGTCTTTCCCCCTTATCTCGACAGCAGCATGCTTCAACGCGCCCGCCAGCACGGGCTGGTCCAAGTGCGCGTTCACAACATCCGCGATTGGACGACCGACCGACACCATACCACAGATGAGGAGCCCTATGGCGGAGGCGGCGGCATGGTCATGAAACCCGAGCCTGTCTTTGCGGCTGTCGAAGGCGTGCTCGGAGCCCATCCGGCTTGCCCCGTCATTTTACTGACCCCCCAGGGGCGGGTGTTCAGCCAAAAGATCGCCTTCGAGCTCTCCAGCCTGACGCGCCTGGCCCTGATCTGTGGCCGCTACGAAGGTGTAGACGAGCGTATCCGCGAGCATCTGGTCAGTGACGAAATATCGATCGGTGATTACGTCCTGACCGGCGGCGAGCTGCCTGCACTCATCCTGATCGATGCCGTTTCACGGCTGATCCCCGGCGTACTGGGCGACCCGGACGGCCCATGGGACGATTCCCATGCCTCCGGCCTGCTCGAATATCCGCACTACACCCGCCCGAACGTTTTCCGTGGCTGGAGAGTCCCGGAGATCCTGCTTTCCGGTGATCACGGTCGGATCGCCCAATGGCGGCGGGAGCGCTCCCTGCTGCGAACCCTCCAGCGCCGGCCGGACTTATTAAAAGAGGCCGCCCTCAGCGAGGCGGATCGGAAATTCCTGGATTCGAGCGGCAATCCGGGAGACTCAGAGTGAATTTCAACTAAGGCCAGATCTTCCGGTCGGGTCCGGCTTCTGTATGAACCCCGGAAACATCGTTGCAACCTTCATCCAGCCGCCGGCCGGGATCGGGTCGCAGGGTCTGTGAATTCCCCTCAGACAGTGCAAGCTCCTACAGGCATATGGTCATGAGAAAATCCGATTGGAGGTGCTGGGCCAAGCCCTTGAGGATTGGAGAGGCTTTTGGGAGTCTACCTTGCATAATGACCTGAGAGGCTGTATACTCTGGCGGTAAGGTAGTACATGAAATTAAATATTATAGCCAAACGAAAAGGAGGTGCGATCAGGTAGGAACCCATACTTCTTTTCCGCATACCCCAAAACCTTCCGTACGATCAAATCAAAATCAATATTTAAGAGGAGAGGAATCGATGAAAAAGACTTACTCGTTGTTCACGACCCTAATGGTAGCCCTCATGCTGCTCAGCGCCTGTGGGACCGCGGCCACACCCACTACGGCACCTATGCCTACCACTGCAGCGCCGACCATGGCCCCGACAGTGGCCGCGACCATGGCTCCTACGGTAGCACCGACCATGGCCCCCATCAAGGTCGGGATGGTCACCGACACCGGTGGCATCGATGACAAGTCCTTCAACAACCTGAGCTGGCAAGGCGTCCAGCAGGGGATCACCCAGCTGGGAGTTTCTGGCAAATATCTCGAATCCCACCAGCAGTCCGACTACGATAAGAACATCCAGCAATTCCTCAGCGAGAATGATGATCTGATCGTCACGGTAGGCTTCCTGATGGGCGTGAACACGGCCACGGCTGCCAAGGCCAACCCCAACTCGAAATTTGCCATCATCGACTACACCTACCCGGACTGCGCTCCCGGTGGAGTTGAAGGCAAGGACTGCGGCTCCGCAACGGTGATGAACAATGTCCGCGGTCTGGCCTTCCAGACCGATCAGGCCGCTTTCCTGGCCGGATATCTGGCGGCGGGCATGACCAAGACCGGCATCGTAGGCACCTGGGGCGGGATCAAGATCCCGACCGTCACGATCTTCATGAAGGGCTTCCAGGCCGGCGTCATGTACTACAACACGAAGCACAACACCAAAGTCAAAGTGCTGGGCTGGGATGATGCCACGCAGAATGGCGTCTTCATCAACGGCTTCACCTCCACCGACGACGGCAAAAACACCACTTCCTCTATGGCCCAGCAAGGCGCCGACATCATCCTGCCGGTGGCCGGTGGGGCTGGCTTGGGCGCAGGCGCGTACTGCGAATCGGTGACCCCGAAGTGTTTGATCATCGGGGTCGACCAGGACTGGTTCTTCTCCGCCCCGGAGTACAACGACATCGAGTTGAGCAGCGTCCAGAAGAGAGTGGATGTGGCCGTCTACAAGACCATCCAGGACGTCATCAACGGCAAATTCACGGGCGGAACGGTTACTTATACCATCGCTGATGGCGGTGTGGCCCTGGCGCCTTACCATAATTTTGCCACCGTCGTCCCGGCCTCCCTGCAGGCTGAAATCACCCAGGCCAAGGCGGATTTGATCAGCGGCGCGGTCACCGTGAACGGAGTCTTGGGAGAAAAGTAAATACATTGTGTGCTTAGTGGAGGGGCCGGATTTGTCCGGCCCCTCTTCCTTAATGCAACGAGACCGAATCTTCAGGAGAATATTGCATGCCACCGGTCCTGGAATTGCGCGGCATCACGAAGTCTTTTCCCGGTGTTCTGGCGAATGATGGAATTGACCTCACGGTTGAGAAGGGGGAGATCCACGCCCTCCTGGGCGAGAACGGGGCGGGCAAGACGACCTTGATGAATATCTTGTACGGCTTGTACAAACCGGATGCAGGGCAGGTTTTAATCCAGGGGAAAGAAGTGAGCATTCACAGCCCGAATGACGCGATTGCCCAGGGGATCGGGATGGTGCATCAACACTTCATGCTCATCCCGGTCATGACCGCTACTGAAAACGTGATGCTGGGGGTCGAACCGACCCGGGGCGGGGTTTTCTTGGATAAAGGCAAGGTAGCAAAACGCATTCGCCAGATATCCGAACAATACGACTTGGCGGTGGACCCAGAGGCTTATATCGGCGACCTGCCGGTGGGTTCCCAGCAACGCGTAGAAATTATTAAAGTCTTATATCGCGAAGCCGATATCCTCATCCTGGATGAACCCACGGCGGTCCTGACCCCTCAAGAGGTGGAGGGGCTGTTTAAAGTATTGCGTTCCCTGGTCGCCAATGGCAAATCCGTCATTTTCATCACCCACAAATTGAAGGAAGTCATGGCAATCGCCGACCACATTACAGTGCTGCGCGGCGGCCGCGTGATGGGAACCGTAACCCCGCGGGAGGCCACGCCGGAGAAGCTGGCAGCCATGATGGTGGGGCGGGAGGTCAACCTGGTGGTCAAGAAAGAGCCCGCCCACCCGAAAGAGGTCGTGCTGGAGGTCAAGGACTTGCATGTTCAGGATGAACGCGGGAACTTGGCCGTCGGAGGGGTGTCTTTCGAGGTGCGGGCCGGCGAGGTGCTGGGGGTGGCCGGCGTGCAGGGGAATGGACAAACGGAGCTGGTCTATGCGCTCACCGGGCTGCTTCCCTTGGTGGGAGGTGAAATTCGGATCGTTGACCAACCGGTGCACCACACCACGCCGCGCAACATCCTGGAGAGAGGGGTCGCCCATATCCCCGAGGACCGCCAGCGCCATGGGCTGATTCTTTCGTTTCCCATCCACGATAATCTGGTGCTTTGCACGTACTACCAGTGGCCCTTTGCACGCGGGATTTCCTTGCAGCAGAAGGTGATCGTTGAAAATGCCGAGAAGCTGGTCAAGCAATTTGACGTGCGCACCCCGAATGTCTTCGTTCCGGTTTCCACCTTGTCCGGGGGCAACCAGCAGAAAGTGATCGTGGCGCGTGAATTCTCCCGCCCGATCAGGCTGCTGATCGCCTCCCAGCCGACACGCGGCCTGGATGTCGGCTCCATCGAATACATCCACAGCCGGATCATTGAGAAGCGTGACGAAGGGACTGCCGTCCTTCTGGTTTCTCCGGAACTTGATGAGATCATCGCCCTGTCCGATCGGATCGCAGTGATGTACAAGGGCCAGATCGTGGAGATTGTCGCCTCAGGCACGGTCAGCAAGGAATACATCGGCCTGCTCATGGCGGGCGTCAAGCCTTCGGAAGCGCTCAAGGTTTCGCCGGCCACCGCAAAAGAAACCGAAGTGGAACGGGTCTTCTAGGAGGAATTCACCTTGGATCGCAATTCAAACCAACTTCGGGCAGCCCATCCCCTGGATCCGAAAGAACCTTCAAAGGGCGAAGGCCGGCGGAGATCGGGCAGCGCGACCCTGCAAACTTTTCTCATCCCTGTCCTCGCCATCTTTACCGGCCTGGTCTTCGGCGCGATCGTGATCGTCGCGACCGATGCCAGCGTGATCGCGGCTTACCGCAATTTCTTCCATGCACCGGGGACGGCCCTCCGAGATACCTGGAACGTGATCGCCCTGGCTTACGGGTCACTGTTTATCGGTGCCTTCGGGAATCCGGCGACGATAGCGCATGCCATCCAGGTATACCGTGCTACCGGGAATCAGAAGGATCTATTGCAGGCCATCTATCCCATTACGGAGAGCCTGGCGGCAGTGACGCCCTACATCTTGGCCGGATTGGCCGTCGCCGTGGGATTCAAGTGTGGTCTGTTCAATATCGGCGCAGAAGGGCAGTTCGGTATCGGGGCGCTGTGTTCTGCCTTTGTCGGCTACAGCATCAAAGGCCTGCCCTGGTTCATCCACCTGCCCCTGGCGCTGCTCGCCGGGGCGCTGGGAGGTGCCATCTGGGGGGCGATCCCGGGGTACCTCAAGGCGGTTACGGGGGCGCATGAGGTCGTGAACACGATCATGATGAACTACATCTCTTACAACCTGGGAGATTGGTTGTTGAACGGACCGATGAAGGCACCCGGATACCGCCCCCTGACCCCCGTGGTCCAGGACTCGGCCATGCTGCCGCGCTTCTTTCCTCCACCCCTGCGCTTCAACTGGGGATTTTTCCTGGCCTTGGCGATGGCTGTCCTGGTCTACTGGTTCTTGTTTAAGACGACCCTGGGTATGGAGATCCGTGCCGTGGGTGCCAACCCGGACGGCGCCCGCTATGCGGGGATGAATATCGTGCGCAACTTCATACTGGCCATGACCTTCAGCGGTGCGCTGGCAGGACTTGCCGGGGCAACCCAGGTGCTCGGGATTGACCACTGGGTCGGGCAAAACTTTTCTGCCGGGTACGGCTTCGATTCGATCGCCATCGCCTTGCTGGGTCAAAGCCATCCATTCGGCGTCGTCCTGGCAGCTGCCCTGTGGGGATTCCTCCGCAGCGGCGCGACCAACATGCAGTCCATGGCAGGCATCCCGCTGGACGTCATCTCGATCATCCAGGGGTTGGTCGTAATCTTTGTGGCAGCACCGGCCGTCATCCGCTGGATTTATCACATCCGCCTGGCTCGCATGGAAACGACGGTGCTGACCCGCGGTTGGGGTCGATAAGCAACGCCCTTATTTTTTGCACCCCATGAGGACTGGATGGCAGCGAACTTGGTTCCCGCAAAGGAAAGAAAGCCTTACTCCCGCAATCGTTTGGTGATTGGTCTGGTCCTCGTGGCGACCGGATTGTTGATCCTGCTCCTGTTCGGTCTTCACTTGACGGCCGGCCAACAGGCCACGTATCAACTGACCCCCAGGGGCGACACGAATGTGATCCCGATTCCGGCGTTGACCCTGCCGGTCCAGCCGTCCATCTATATTTTGGCCTTGATCGCCGTATTCCTGGGCGGATGGCACCTGGCACGTGGAATTCGCTCGACCGGTTTGCTGTTGGGGATGATGGCGTTTTGCTTCGTGGCTGCATTCCTGACCTGGGCGACAATCGGTCAGACCTTGGACCTGGTGGGGATGCTGAACACCTCAATGGTGCGGGCCACGCCCATTGCGCTGGCCGCCATGTGCGGGGTGATCAGCGAGCGTTCGGCGGTCATCAACATCGGTCTTGAAGGCATCATGCTCACGGCAGCCATGACGGCGGTGGTTTCTGCCACCCTGACGCATAATCTCTATATCGGTTTACTGGTTGCCATGCTGACGGGGGGAGTCGTGGGCGCCATTCACGCGGTGCTGGTGATCCGGTTCAAGGTGGACCAGATCGTAAGCGGTACCGCGGTGAATATCATTGGGACTGGTGCCACCAATTTCGTGTCCGCCCGTTTTTTGGAGACCAACATCGACCAGCTCAATAACTCCGGTACCTTCCCCAACATTACCATCCCACTTCTGGTCAAAATCCCGATCGTGGGACCGGTGCTTTTTGAAAACAACCTGATCTTTTATTTGACGGTTCTCCTGGTTGTGGTATTGTATGTGGTCCTGTTTTTCACCCCCTGGGGGTTGCGCAGCCGGGCGGTGGGCGAGCATCCCAAGGCAGCTGATACCCTGGGGATTAATGTTTATTTGATGCGCTATGTCAATGTGATCCTCGGGGGGGTGTTGGCAGGCATCGGCGGTGCCTATTTCACCATCGGATCCATCGGGCGCTTCGACCGGCAGATGACGAACGGAAAGGGCTTTATTGGCCTGGCGGCCATGATCTTTGGCAAATGGAATCCGATCGGAGCCTACGGCGCCTCCTTGATCTTCGGTTTCGCCGATTCGCTCCAGGTCAAGATGCAGATCCTCGGCATCCCCGTACCGTCCGAGTTTTTGGGGATGGCTCCGTACCTGGTGACCATGATCGTGCTGGCCGGAGTTGTCGGACGGGCTCGCCCGCCGGCAGCCGATGGTCAGGTGTATGAGAAGCAATAATGACCCGCGCATCGGTCTGACCGCGGAGTGACCAGGTCCCATTCATCCAGGGATCTGCCCAGGGTAGAGGATTCCTCTTGAAGGGGCGACGGTACGTCGCCCCGTATTTTATAAAATACTTTTATGCGTTCCCGTTTCTGGATCCTGTTTTGGATTTTCGGCATCCTCTTTCCCATGGCTTCCCTGGGGAGGCTTTGGCCACCCTTCGGACGGCTCTTTAATGCCCTCTTTGCGGCTGAATGGACCCATTGGATCATGCATACCTTTTTATACGCGATCCTGGTAGTCCTGCTGGCGCAGTGGATCAGGCCTGTCTCCGCCAAGGCTTTCATCTCGATACTGGGCCTGGCGGTCGTGATCGGCTGTTTCCAGGAAGGGTTGCAGTGGCTTACCGTTAAAAGCGCAATCGGCTGGTCCGCTTCAGCCTTCGACCTGGTAGTGGACTTTGGGGGTGCGCTGATCGGCTGGGCAGCGGCGCGGCTCCTGTCTTCTCGTCGGGCGGACAGGGTTGTTTCTCGGGGTTAGGGCATTAGATAGGATGAGGGGGCCAGGCACCTTGAGATCCCTGGACCCGGACGAAAATAAAAAAAAGAATCGCAAATGAAAAAACTGTTGGGAATCATCTTCGTTCTGCTCCCGGCCGCACTGCTGCTCACGGGCTGCCTCACCTCTCAACCCGATTGTTCGACAGCTGGCGTCATCTGTGTCGGCCTGGTGACGGATGTCGGCAAGGTGGACGACAAGTCCTTCAACCAGTCCGCCTGGGAAGGCGTCCAGAACGCCAAAAGGGACGGTTATGCCGACTGGGCGCAGTATATCGAGACCGCCCGTGCGCAGGACGTTGACCAGAGCATTGCCCTCTTCGCGAATGCCGGTTATTCGATCATCGTCACGGTGGGCTCCGACCTGGGCGATTCCACCCGGGCGGCTGCTGCCGAATATCCGAATACCCGCTTCATTGGTGTAGATCAATATCAGGATCCAACCAAGCCCACCCCGGCCAACCTGGTCGGCCTCAATTTTCCCGAAGATCAGGCCGGCTTTCTGGTCGGCGCTCTGGCGGCAATGATGTCGCAGTCGCATAAGATCGGCGCGGTCTGCGGAAGCGATGCGCTCCCCGCCGACTGGCGCTATTGCGAAGGCTATAAAGCCGGTGCGGCTTATGCGGACCAGCAGAAAGGCACGCGGACCGAGGTGACCGTGGTCTATCATGACGATGTCGATATTACCCAGGCCTTCTTGGATCAGCCGTGGGGTGCTGCCACCGCCGACGCGATGATCACCAAGGGTGTTGATGTCGTCTTCGGCGCGGGCGGCGAGACCGGGAATGGCGCGATCATCGAAGCCGCCCAGCGTGGCGCCGATGTCATTGGCTCGGATACCGACCAGTACCTGACCCTGCCCGTGGCTGCCCCGAAGATGATCACCTGTGCTATTAAACTGATCGCCCCTGGCGTCCAGGATTTGATCGAGGCGACCAAGAACGGGCAATTTCCGAGCGGCAACTATGTCGGTCAGGCTGGCTTCTCCCCCTACCATGATCAGGACAGCAATATACCGCCTGACGTCAGGGATCTGATGGCCAGGATTAACAAAGGGTTACTGGACGGGAGCCTCCAGACCGGGGTCTCGAATTCAAAGCCGTCCCCGTAAGATCGATTCACTCTTCGCGGAGGAGAGGCAACCCGGCGGTAAGGGAGTCCTGTCTCTTTTCCCTTTCCTCAAAAAGAACAATGGCTGGAAGAAGGTGAATGTTCCCATTCGATGAAGGAGCCGGTTCAGGGTATCCGGGCAGGCTGCCTATCGCGTCTGGCGCTGAAGGCCGTGTGGGGGACCTCCCGGTGGGTCGGTAAGGATAGTCTGCCGGTAGCCGCGGGTGGAGCGCAGTGCCCGGGTTTTTTTACTGAAAGCGGTTAAAAGCGCCCTCCCGTGACGATGGCTACCCGATTCTGATATAATGAAAAAGAGCCTGCGCGATCTTTTGGGGATGTTCTTTGATTTGCCAGTCTGGAGGATCGAATGTCTCGCTTTGTAAAAGCCATCTGGTTTTGTTCCGCTCTGTTGTTGCTTGCAACGAGTGCCTGTGGGAAGGGCACGCCGGTCAGTTCGGGGGCCATCTATACCCAGGCGGCAGAGACCGTGGTGGTCCAGTTGACCTTAACGGCCCTCGCCGTCCCACCTACCCCGACCATCACCAACACCCCCCTGGTGAGTGAGACGCCGCAGGTGACCAATACCCCGCTGCTCAGCCCGACCCCGGCGCTTGGGACGCCCTCGGCGACGCTCCTTGGGTTTGCGACCCTCCCGGGGTCGAACCGGACCAGCTGTGACAATTTCCAATTCGTGACGGATGTCACTTATCCGGACGGCATGTCGGTTCCAGCGGGTTCCTCGTTTGTGAAGACCTGGCGTGTCACGAACCTCGGCCCCTGCAGCTGGAATAAGAGCTACCACCTTGTCTTCGGATGGGGCGGTAAGGGCACGAACTGGAACACTGCTGGGCCGGTCGCATTCCCCGGGGTGATCAACCCGGGGGACAACATGGAAATCTCGGTCACGCTCACCGCCCCCAAGAAGGCTGGAAGTTACTCCGCCGCGTTCCGGTTGCAGAATGCCAAGGGGTACATCCTGGCGCCATTGACCATCTACCTGACGGTTGTCATCACCGTGCAATAACCGGACGATCCCGTGTCCTCCCTCACCCAGGCAGTCAAAGACGAGGCCCACCGCCTGGGGTTCATCCTGGTGGGTGTGACCACGCCGGAACCGCCGCTGCACTGGTCCACCTATGAGAACTGGCTGGCGGCAGGGCGTCATGGTGAGATGGCCTATCTCGCCCGGGAAGAGGCGCAGGCTCGCCGCCGCGCTCCCCGCACCCTCCTGCCCCCATGCAAATCCATACTGGTGCTGGCGGTGCCTTATCCGAACCCCCGCCTGGTTGGCCAGGAGGCCGTCCCAGCGCCGCTCCGGGTCGAGAGGCTAGGCGGACAGGTGGCCGCCTACGCCTGGGGGGGCGATTACCACCTGGTCCTGCCCGGACGGTTGAAGGCGCTGGTCGCATTTCTTGAGGCACGCGCAGGCAACCCATTATTCAGCCGCCTCTACACGGATACGGGTCCGATCCTGGAACGGGATCTGGCCCAGCGGGCCGGCCTGGGATGGATCGGCAAGAACACCTGCCTGATCCACCCTCGTCTGGGCTCTTACTTTCTGCTGGCCGAGATCTTGATCAGCGCTGACCTGGAGATCGATGCGCCCTTCGTCCCCGATCGTTGTGGGACCTGCACCCGTTGTATCCAGGCCTGCCCGACTGCCTGCATTCTGCCTGACCGCACGCTGGACGCCCGGCGTTGTATCTCCTACCTGACGATCGAGCTCAAAGGGGCCATTCCCACTGCCCTGCGCCCCGCGTTGGGGTCGTGGGTGTTCGGTTGCGATGTCTGCCAGATGGTCTGTCCCTGGAACCGCTTTGCGGCTTCGGGAGGAGATCCGGCATTTGCACCCCGCCCTGCAGTGCCCAGGCCAGATTTGATCGCCGACCTGGGTCTCACGCTGCAGGACTTTAACCGTCGCTTCAAGGAAAGCCCCGTAAAGCGTGCGCGCTGGCGCGGCTACTTGCGCAACCTGGCGGTTGCCTTGGGGAACTCCGGTCAACAGACGGCCCTGCCTATCCTGGATGCCCTCTTGCAGACGGGTGACCCGCTGGTGCAAGAGCACGCCCGCTGGGCCCGGGGACAGATCCGCGCCGGCGCCGGCGCTGATTCACCCTCCTTGGGATGAGGCAATGACTTCCGCGAGACTCCTGCTTGCCACGAACAACCCCGGTAAAGCGGCCGAAATCAAAGCCTTGCTGAGAGGGCTTGACCTTGAACTGCTTACCCCGCGTGATTTGGGTCTGCAGATCGAGGTGGTCGAGGACGGCCGGACGTATGCCCAGAATGCCGCGAAGAAGGCCCAGGCATATTCTGAAGCCAGCGGGCTGGTTTCCCTGGGCGATGACTCCGGCCTGGAAGTGGACGCCCTCTCTGGCAGACCCGGCCTGTATTCGCACCGCTTTGCCCCCCTGCCCGTCGCCAGCGATGCCGATCGCCGGCATTATCTGCTGGAACAACTGCGTGACAAGCCGCGCCCGTGGACCGCGCGCTTCCAGGCGACCGTTGCGGTCGCAATCCCTGCCGGAGGGTTGCATCTGGCGGTTGGCCAGTGTGAAGGAGAGATCATTCCGGAAGAGCGCGGCAGTCATGGCTTTGGCTACGATCCTATTTTCTTCTTTCCTGAGTTAGGGCTGACCATGGCCGAGTTGGAGATGGAAGAAAAAAACCGCCTAAGCCATCGTGCCCGGGCGGTGCAGAATGCCATCCCGATTCTTATGGAGGTTTTGAAGAAGTGAAGGAGGATGGATCGGGTTGTTCGGGTGGATTCATTCCAAACCATCCTGCATCCTGGCTTGGGTATATAGACAATCTTTTCTTAAAAGGCCTTTCAATGGCTCTTGGACGCCTGGTCAAAAAGTCAAACTCCGGTCTGTCATGGCATCGGGTCTCTGATAAGATGGCCGCGCAATGCACGGTGGTCCTGACATAATATCGCCGATGAATGGACCGGGACTCTTTACGGTAATCCAAAATCGGTAACGCGCGCCTATGACCCAACGGGGAATCTCCCTCTCCGGGCTCAGATTTTTCCGACCGCGGGGCCCCGCGACGTGTCATCGCTCCCCACTCACGCATTTACTATTCGGACGTTTTGGTGAGAAAGTCTGCAGAAACAGGCGGATGCGACCATACAAAAATACTACAATATCGTGCGAGAGATTCGGGTGGATGAAAACGGATATACCCTGGAAGGGTACGAGCTTGTTCTCAAGACTCGATAATGCTGGAGAGTCTGTCTCCCACCGCGCACTTACGATCAACGGGCGGCTGATTTTGCCTGGCCCGGCGGTTTTTGATCATTCTGGGCCCGGCGAGATCAAATGGGTAAATCAGCAACCGGATATTAACACGAAAACACCCAGAACGCAAGTTCTAAATAGATTGATTCAGATCTCAGCGTGGACATTATTATCTCCGCGAAATCACTTCGGGTTATGTTTTTACACCCTTCGAGTTGTTGACCAACTCCAGGGAGAAGAAGCTTTATTTTTCTACACCCGTCATCACAATGCCTTGCGTGAATTGGCGTTGCGCCAGGAAGAAAATAATCGCAGGCAGCACGACTGCAATCGTGGCGGTCGCCAACGAAAGTCCCGGAGTTCTGGTAAAGGTGCCGAAGACGCTGCCAATCCCCACCGAGATGGGGAAAAGGTTATCTTTTCCGACCAGATATACCAGGGGTGTAAAATAATCATTCCAAACATAGAAAAAGTGGAAGAGAGTTACAGCTGTGATTGCTGGAACTGCTTGTGGGATAATGACCGAAACCAGAATGCGGATCGGCCCAGCTCCATCGATCATGGCTGCCTCATCCAGCTCCTTGGGTACAGCCATCAAGTATTGACGTAACAGAAAAACATCATATGCATTCGCGAAGAATGCCGGCACCAGCAAGGGCAGCCATGTGCCCGTCCAGTGGATTTTGGTAAAAAGGATGAATAAGGGAATAATGGTGGCTTGGGGCGGCAGGACAATCGTGGAAATCAGAATAATGAATAGGATATTCTTTCCTGGAATCGGGAATCGGGAAAAACCATATGCTACCATAATGCAGGAAAGCAAAGTGCCGATTGTGGAGACGATGGCAAGGAAGAAAGTATTTCGGAACAACAGGATGAAATTTACTTGTTCCCACGCGCCTTTGATATTGTCCCAGGATAAGGAAAACCGATATACCGGCGTCAGTGTACGCCAACGTCCCGTCCATTCAATCACACCAGCACCCGGATTCGCTGGATCAATAAATTGACTGTCTTCGCGGTATCCATGGAGTAGAGCAAGCCGTTTGATATGACCGTTAATGGGGACATTATAGAGCGGTAAATCATTGCCTTGATAGGAAAACGTCACTGGAGAAGCGGGGTAAATAGGCGCATTTTGTGCGGTCGTTTGCGTATCCAACTTAAACGCCGTGTTCACCATATACCCAAGAGGCAAAATGAAGACTACCAAAAGAAATAAACCCAATAATGTCATACCGATCTTGGGGGCCAGTTTTCGAACCCGGTTCTGTATTTTTTCCCAGATCTGCGAGATGCCGGAGGTCTGCTTGGCCATTTGAGTTTCCATATCGCCTCTAATCCGTTAATTTTCCAGGCTTCTCAGAATGCCTGTTTATTTCTCGCCCCCGGCATAATATACTCGTCGCTGCCCCCAGGTAAACATTATCGTAGTACAGATCATGATGATTACAAACAAAATGAGGGCCATGACCGAGGCGTACCCCATCTCGCTAAAAACGAATGCTTCGCGATAGAACTGCAGGTTGTAGGTAAGGGTGGCGCCTTGTGGGTTGCCATTGATGCCACCGATAAGCATAGCCGGAATAAAATATTGGAATCCATTGATCACACCCAAGGTGAGGTTATAAAAGATCACCGGCGAGATGAGTGGAATTGTGACATACCAAAACCTTTGAATTCCACTGGCGCCATCGATGGTCGCCGCCTCCATAATTTCCGTCGGGACATTCTGCAGCCCGGCCAGAAAGATGATCATCGGATTACCAACCCCCCACAACGCGATGAGATTTAAGGCTGGAACCGCCCAATTCGGATCAGAAAACCAACGCGGTCCCGGTATGTGAAAAAGAGCAAGCAATTGATTGATCCATCCGGATTGTGCGTTGAGCACCCCGTTAAAAATCATCGCACCCGCCACCACGGGAATCACGGATGGCAAGTAAAAAAGCGTACGGAAAAAATTCCGCCCGATTAAATGCTTGGAATTAACCAGCAAAGCAAATAACAATGGCACGACCAAACCCAGCGGTACGGCAATCGCCGCAAATTTAAGCGTCACGCGGAGCGCTTGCAGTACATTGGGATCGGTTGTTATCCGCGTATAATTTGCAAACCCGACAAATTTAAAATTGCCAAGCTTGAATGTCACATTTCCGTTGTAATTTGTAAAGGATAGGAATATTGTTGCGAGGATCGGAAGCAACTGAAAAGCGAAAAAACCTATTAACCATGGAGATAAAAAAACAAGTCCCCATATCGATTGGCGTCGGGATAACCGATTGGTTCGCGAACCGGTTTTCCCCGAGGAACCCTGCACGGACGTGCGATTCACCTTGATCATGCGTACCTCTCTAAACATTCTCCTTGCGCCAGGGGGTTCATCTGGCGCAAGGAGAATCAAACAGGAGATTACTCTCGACGCGCTTTTATTGTTATGGCGCTGCCTTATAGAGCGCAGTTAATGCGTCTTGGAGCTTGCCAAACTCCGCATTCAGGTCCAAGCCTGACGTTGTACTCATCTTGTTATAGAACGCGTCAATTGCGGATTCCGACTTGGACATGTTCGGCATCCACGCCTCATGATGCGGGATGTCGGGGTACGGCAACATGGCAAGTGCAACATTCCAGTCGACCGTGTTGCTCCCGCTTTTCGCCTTCATCCCGTCAAAGAACGCCTGCCGAAGGGCGGTGTTGCCGGGAATGCCGCCGTAGATCGGTCCAAGGTCCGCATCCATCACCATATCCTTCATGACTTTGAAGGCCAGTGTCTGGTTCTTGCTGCCGGCGGGGATCGAGAACGTATCGCCGTCAATGCCGGCCGTGAGCGTACCGTTGACCGGCGGGACGACCGCCATATCCCAGTTTAACTTGGCCATGTCAAAGCAGCAGGTGTACCAGGTCAGCGTCCATGTCATCGCAGTGTTTCCGGAGGAGAATGGATTCCCATTCCCGAACGCAGCGCTACTGGCATAGTCGTTATTGGGCATGAAGGCATCCTTCGCCCATATGCCGTTGTAGTACCATGTCCATTCATCTTTCCACTGCTGCGGAATCACCGCGGTGGTGTAATCGGTGCCCACGTAGGGAACCGCACCGCCAAAGGGAGCGGTCATACGCCGCCCGCCGGTGAAGCCCATCCACATCCCGAATTGGGTGATGTTCTTGTTATCAAACGCAGCCATGGTGGCATCATTGCCGGCTTTGTCAACGGTCAATTTCTTGGCGAGCGCGGTCAGCGCATCCCATGTCCAAGGCTTGCCCTGGTATAGATCGCCAATCTTATGCGGCGGATAAGGCAGTTTTGCCTCATCAAACAGGGCTTTGTTGTAAAAAATCACGCCAGGGAAGAGGGCGAAGGGGAGACCGATCTGAATCCCGTTATCCTTGAGGAAGTTCAACAGGGCAGGATCGTAGTTGGATAGACTGAAGCTGTTAGCCGCAGCCAGAGGAGTAATATCTGCCCAACCGCCCCGGAAGTTTTCACGCCCCAATTTTCCAACCGGGCCTACGATATCCGGCGGGTCGCCTGCTGCAATCATGGCGCGCAGCGCATCATAGGATTCTGGGTTGTGGACGATTTGCAAAATCAAGCAAGCGTAGGTTTGAGACTTGTTGTATTTGTCCACCCAGGCTTTTTCTTGGGGAATCACAGCGGGATCAGTACCGCCACCCAAGCCAACGAACCAGGTAATCTTGGGCGCATTCGCAGCACAACCCTCTCCGCCCGATATAACGGTTGGCATCACCGTTGGGCTGGGAGCAACCGTGGGAGCAGCCGTGGCGGTTGCGGCCGTGGCGGGTGCGGCCGTCGCGGGAGCGGCCGTCGTGGGAGCAGCGGTTGCAGGGGCGCTAGTCGCAGGGGCGACAGTCGGTGCAGTCGCGCAGGCTGCCAAGATCATGCTGGCAGCCATCAAGAGAGCGGTCAAAATGTACAGTTGCTTTTTCATTTGTTTCTTCTCCTCTTATTATTTGGTAGGTAGAAGATCGAATAGAATGGGTTTTATCAGGATGCGTAATTTCTTCTCTTGTGTAGTTACCTCCTTTAAAGCTGACCAGCAAATTGGGAGTTTTACTATTTCCGACGGCATATCCGGAAATGCTTGTATATGAATGAATTTTCCCGGATGGGCATTCTTGGGATAAATATGAATTAATCTAATTCTAAGGATTAATGTTGGCAGGTACATGTAGAATTGTGCTCAAAACTAGCACATTCGTAATATATTTATGGGGCGGAACGGATTGCTGGGCGCCGACATAAAGGCGTTTTTTACCGTTGCAAGCAACCCCCAGCATAGAGATCGCATTCTCTCGCCTTACCATCCGCTGACGAAATAGGGTCTTGGAATAAGTGTGATGTCCCAACAGCCATACGCCTGTTGCGACTACTACTTTGTTCGGAAAAATGGTAATTCCGTAATCGATTGCCGACTCCCCTTCACAGAATATAGACCTGCACAGCTCCGCTCGATCTTCGGGCCGGTTAAACAAGAGAAGCTCGCGGTTGGGCGGTCAAACCCCTTCATCCGCACGCAGGCGGGTCGGAGCATTCGCGAATAATAGCCAGTCAACGGCGACATGTAAGAAGCCTTTAGGCGCTATTCAGCCTTAAAGCAGAAAGTGCTGATCGAATGCGCCGGGCTTTCAGCTGAGGCGGCCAGCCGGTTGTATTTGAGCGCAAAGTTGAAGGATTTATCTGTGCGATTCAAAACCACCACTGCAATTTTTCCATCCATATTTTCGAAAGCGATTGTTTCCAGCTCGTCGAGCGAGGAGGCACTGATAATGCGTTGCGCTCCCGGCCGGATAAAGCGCGTCACCTGACCAATGTAGTAATAGGAGTTGTGATAATAAAGTGTTCCTTTCCTAACATCGGCCATCAAGGGGGCACTGCAATAGTTGCCCTTGTGGTTTGGCCCGCCACGCCGGTCGAGCAGCAGGTTCCAATCCACCCAGCCTGTCGTCGCGTGGTTTAAGTCCTGAAGCATCGAGTGTCCGTAGCGCTCGCCGACCTCCCAGCCGTCAAAATGCGGCCCGCGTTCCACGCAGCCTTCAGTAAACAATAACTGCTTATCGGGGTAGGCATCGTGCGTCAACCGCACATTATCAAAGTTATCACCCACATACCAGTGGAAGGCAGCTCCCCAAACATAGTGTGCCGTCTGTGGATCGTCGTAGACCACCTTGGCACGTTCGTACAACAGGTCACGGTTGTGGTCCCATATCAATATTTTGACGCGGCTCAACAATCCGGCTTTCTCCAGCGTCGGGCCAAGATAGTCCCGCACAAAATCACGCTCTTCCTCGCCTGTATAAATGCACGATTCCCACATTTGCACTGCTTGCGGCTCGTTTTGTACGCTTAATCCCCAGATGGACAAGCCTTCCCGTTCGTATTCCTGCACATAGCGTACATAGTAGCGCGCCCATGCATCTCGGTATTCCGGCTTGAGCTTGCCGCCGTGATTCATCTGACCGTTGGTCTTCATCCACGCCGGTGGGCTCCACGGGGAAGCAAGCAACTTGAGCGGTTGGCCGGCCACGCGCGCAGCTTCCTTAATCATCGGGATTAATTGGCGGCGGTCGCGCTCAATAGAAAAGTGCTTAAACTCCACATCGCCCGGCACTTCCGTGTAGGCGTAATTACCAAGCGCGAAATCACAACTATTGATGTGAGTGCGGCAGAGAGTGTAGCCATTGCCGGCGGGCAGATCAAAATACGCCCTGAGAATCTCTGCCCGCACTTCCGGAGACATTTTATAAAATGTATCTGCCGCCGCCTCGGTGAAAGCGCCGCCGAAACCTTCGATGGTCTGGAAACGATGCCCGGAGTCCACGAACACAGAGGGCAATTCGGAAATTTGCTTTTGAAAAGTCAAGGGATCTTTTTCGGTCAAACGGTCGTTAGTACCCTTGGCGGTTCGGAAGACTTGAATAGTGGCGAGCATGGGGAGGTTTCCCTTCATAACAATTAGCACGGCTCATCAGTGCTAATATTATTTGGAGGCCTTACCTTCATCCTCATAGAGGGCTCTTTCCACCGCTCTTACGGGTGTCCCATCGAGCACAATAGAAGGGGCAGGGAAAGATGAGGAAAAATCAGGTGAGGTAGAAAAAATTTCCATGCACAGTATAGAGGAGATGCCTCTAAATCCGCATGGAAAATTGTGTCCGGCATTAGCACGGGGGTGACCAAGACGGCTGGTTAATGCATGTGTCGATACTCCAGGGGCGAATTACCCACTTCCTGCCTGAAAGCGCGACTGAAGTAATTGCTGTCGGAAAAGCCGACCTCCAAGGCGATTTCGGTAATCGTCATATCCCCGGAGGTCAGCAAATGCTTGGCCTGCTGAATGCGATAACGAGTCAGATAGTGAATAAGCGACAAGCCGGTCTCTTGGGTGAAACAGCGCGAGAGATAACCTTCGCTGACGCCGACGTAGCGTGCAACGTCTTCGCGACCGATGAGTTCGGCGTAGTGTTCGTGGATGTAAGCCATCGCTTTCCGGGTGAGGCGCTGCGCCTCGCTGCTGAGCTTTTGGCGATGCATCAGGGTGTCTTTAATATGCACCAACGTTTCGGTGGAGGTAAATATACCTTTGCGCAAAACGGCTGCCACGCTCCGGTTCAAGCGCGCCATTTCTTCCTCCGTCAGGGTTTTGGCACTTAAAACAACAACCGGTATCTGACGCGCCGTCTCCATTTTTTGCATTGCTTCCAGCACGCCAAAGCCATCTACTTCTGGCATCATCAAATCCAGCAAAACCAGATCCGGACAACTGGTTTGGAGAATGTTCAGCGCTTCCTTGCCGCCGGCAGCCAACAAAACCTGATGTTGCGGAAATTGGGCGCGTACGATTTGGGCATACATATCCAACACGCCGGGGTCGTCATCCACGATTAATATCGTTTTGCTGCCGGTTGTTGTCCCGTCGGTTGCCACACTGCTCTCGACCCACCCCACGCGCCGGAGGGCTTTCGACAGTTCCGGCGCGCCGACCGGCTTGGTGAGATAATCCAGCTCCAACATGGCGCCGCTGTTCTGCTCAACATGCAGTGTATAAAACAGCACGGTAACGTCACTGGTAGCCGGATTAGCCTTCAGTGCGCGCATTGCATCCATGCTGCGCCGGCGGGTCTTGTAGACATCCAGTACCACCGCCACTGGGGGTGTCTGCGCGGCGCGCGCCAGCCACTGATCACTTTCATCCCAATACAGAACTTCGGCTTTAAAGCCCTGTTCTTCAAGGTATTGTTTTAATGGCTGCGCGTTTTCAGGTTGTGTGGTGACAATCCAAACAGCGGCAGTGACTTCCCCACGCAGCGACACCGTTTGCAACGTGGGCAGCGTAAAGAAGAATGTTGCCCCCTCTCCCTCCACGCCGGAGGAGCGGACACCGATATCACCGCCGTGCATCTCCACCAGCCGTTTGCAAATCGCCAACCCTAGTCCAAGGCCTCCAAACCCCCGCGCAGTGGTCCGGTCGGACTGGCGAAACTCTTCAAAAATGACACTTTGCTCAGCTGGCAAAATACCCAGCCCGGTATCGACGATGGAAATGGTGATCAGCTCCTTGCCAGGCACCACCAGCAAACTAACTTCGCCTTTTTCAGTGAATTTGACGGCGTTGTTAATTAAGTTCAAGATCACTTGCCTAAGACGGGTGGGATCACCCCATACCAGAGGCAGATCGGTCGGTATTTCCGTATGCCAACCCAATCCATGCTCACGGGCCAGTTGTTCGCCCACGATCACAACCGCTTCGAGCATTTTGGCTAGATCCAGCGGTTCACATGCTAGCCTAAGCTCTCCCATCTCTTCGCGCGCCAGGTCCAACACGTCGCGTATCAAGCCGTCGAGGTGTTGAGCTGTGACGTGCACCAGTTTCAGATTTTCATAATTGAGTGGCTTTTGGTTGTCCGTGTCTTTCAGCATCAATTCGCTCAAGCCGGTAATCAGGTTAAGCGGCGAACGCAGTTCGTGACTGACCATTGAAAGGAAACGACTTTTGAGCCGGCTGGCTTCTTCAGCTAGCTGCTGCCCTGCAGCGGTCTGGCGATACAACTGCGTCGTTTTCGTCAGCAAGTGGTCGCGCTCATCGAACAACAACGCGCCCTTGATCGAACTGCCTAATTGGCTCCGCAATGCTTCGTAAACCGCACCATCGTGGGGTCCAACTTCAAACAGCACAAACCCAATTTCTTCCCTTTGAAACTCCAGCGCCTCCAGTACCAGCGTACGCGGCTGTCTGCCCCACAGGTTGGCTGGCAACAACTGGGCAGTGGGATAATGTCTTTTGTTCTTTAAAGCTAATCGCTGCCCTTCATTGCAGGCCAGGATCAAGCGTGCCCATTCCGCTGGCCGGTTCACGCCCTCATATAAGGCCACGTAACAACTCTCAATTCCCAACAGCTTCAGGTCGCGTGATAGGATCTCCATCAGGTTGTCCAAATGAAAAGTAACTGCCATCGTCTGACTGATGGCGCGCAACACCGCCATTTGGTCATTTAGTCGCAATCGTTTCTGGTTTTGTTGCTGTAGGACCAGTTCATTCAATAACACCCGCGCCCGATGCCAGAGATTCTCTGCCTGGGCCAAAAAAACCGGGTAATCTGTCAATGCACGGCAGCCCTCGCGGCGCAAAGCCGAAAGTGCATCTTGCAATTCAGCTACGGATATCTGCCGCTCCATCAGAGCCCGTGAAGTCAAGTCAACCGCTGTTAGAAAAGCTTCGCCGCTATCCCCTTTTTCGAGACTTTTGGTAAGCGCGTCCAACCATTCCTCAGCTGTATGCGAGAACGCTGGCACATCTCGCAGCACCATCGCACGCTGGACTTCGCCCAACAAAACCTCCCGCCGCGCCTCCAGCAGGGAGCCTGCTCGTTTTTTCTTCTTATGATCGGGTGCCTTTTCATCCGGATTGGCAACTTGCATGCCTTCGTTGACGCGCAACACTTCTTCAGACAAACAGCCGCACGAACGACGCACCAGCAACGTGGTTGGTAGGATCAGCTTTTGCGGCACGCTTTTACCCTGGTGATATGCCAGCAAAGCTTCCAATGCCATGCGGCCCATTTGCTGCAGCGGCTGGCGCACGGTCATCAATGAAGGCGTACTGGTCGACGCTTCAATGGCGTCATCAAAACCGCTGACGGCTACATCGTAGGGTACGCGCAAACCTCGCGATTGCAATTCGTCCATCGCTGCCAGGGCCATATTGTCGTTTGAGGCTATCAGCGCATCAAACTGTACCCCGCGTTCATCCAGCAAGGCTCGCACACCCTCCTGCCCTCCTGGCGGTGACCAATCAAAGGGTTGATAAAGCAGATTGGCGTCAACTGTCAGGCCGTGTGATTGGAGTTCCTCCACATATGCCTGGAAGCGCCCCTCCGCGTCCGGATTATTGGCAGGTCCTTTAATGAAGGCCAGCCGACGGCAACCATGTGTTTCGATCAAGTGCCTCACGGCTGCACGCATCCCTTCGTGATTGTCTACCAGAATCGAAGTGACGACATCTTCTATCGGAAAACCAATATTGACGACTGGCACTGGTCCGAACACTTCACGATGCAGGCGAGGAAGGGTGGGATTCACCAGCACCAACCCGTCTAGCGTAGACGGCTGTATCTGCCAATAAAGCGAGCGGTTACGCTGGAGATCATAGATATTGATATCACCGAACCCAACCAGATTTACTTCTAACGTATGGGCTGCTTCCACCGCTCCCCACCACATCGGACTGCTGTAGGGATTGGTCAACCCCCAAGTGACTATGAATCCAAACGTGGGCCGCGTGCGTTGGGAGTACCCACTCGGTTTGCTGTTTTTAGGTATGTTAGTGGGTGCTGGCATTTTCTCTCCCTTCGGTTTAGACGTGACATTTTCGCGCGCCTGTTTAAGAGCCGAGAATTGATAGAATACTAATGTTTTCGGTGTGGCGATTAAATAGATACTTTCCCGACCCGAGGTTATTATACTTCCACTGCCTGCGCTTACAAATTCTGCAAGCGTCTTGCTCGCAATGTGTCTGTTGCTTAATCTCTGTTTGCTTTGCCAGAACCCCGAAGGTGCAAAATCTTCGGCTAGTGGGGTTTCAAGGAGAAATGTGGTTAAATTAACCATAAATGGATGTCTCCACCAAGAGCAGCGTTAATTCCTGCGCCAGTTGATCTTATCCGTTGAGTTTCCGCTCTCGCCAGGTCACTCTGAATTAAAAACCGCTGGGCTCGCCAATTTTCATTGGCCCAGCGGTTATATTTGTTCAATAAGATGTTAGTGTTAGTCCCTTCGAGAAGCGCTCTTTAGGTAACTTAAGACCTCCGGTTTATGAGAGTCTGCCTCCCACCGCACACTTCCGATCAACGGGCTGCTGATTCTGCCTGGCCCGGCTGTTTTTGATCATTTTGGGCCAGGCGAGAGAAATAGTGGGTTTATCAGCAACCGGATTTTGTCGCCGAAACTCCCAGAACGCAAGTTCTAAATCAGCAGTTCACTCTTCAGCTCGGTAATTATTATGCTTCAAATCCCAACGAATGAAGTTTTTATACCCTTCGCGGTGGTATCGCTTATGCGCGTTTTATGGGGTGGCGGTTTCCGTGGATGTCGCAGTCTCGGTGGCCGTAGCGGTTGCGGTAGGCGTCTCAGTAGTAGTGGGAGTGTTCGCCGGCGTTCTGGTGCCGCCGGAACCGGCAGGATGGACAACGATCCCGTCAGCCGTCAGCGTTCCGCGAGCCACATCCCGTGGCGCGATAATAGTCACCCGGACACCGACGGCTAGCTGGCCGGCGAGGTCGGGCGGTAGGATCTTGGTCTGGGAGGTGAGCTGGAAAGTGAAGAGGTTCCCATCCTTGTCCTGGATCGTTATGCTGACCCCGGGCTGGAAAGCGGTGACGGTCCCGACGCGATGGATCTTCTCCGGCTTGCCGGGGATGAGCAGGATCATGCTGGCAACTAAGGATTGGTTTACATCCTTATAGGCTCGGACGGTAACGTGCTCGCCGACAGTCAGGTCGCTGAAAGTGGCAGAACCGTGCAGGGTCGGGATCTTGATCTGAGTATTAGCGTTCAGGATAAAGGCTACCGTTGAGCCGTCACCCATCGTCAAGGTCAGGCTGGATGCGTCGACCGCGCTAATACTGCCTGTGTAATTGGACATTTTGCTTTGAGATTTATTTTTTCCATTCCCGTGCTGATAGTTATTATTCCCCTGACCGTTGCCGTCACCCTGTCTATGGCCGTTGCCATTGCCGTGTTGACCATCATCGGTGGCAAGCACAGTCGCTATTGGGCCGTGGATATGATCGGGTGTTTTCTTGAGTGAGACATTCGTAGCCGAGGTTGCCATTGCATTGACGGTGGCAAAGAACACGACGGTAAGGGTAAGTACGGATGCGAAAATCCATGTCTTTTTCATGTTGGACCTCTTTCTAAGGTTGATAGGTGATGGTCAGGATCAAGTCAACTTCATTCCCGGCCATGTCACTGGCGACGATCTGGATGGCATTCAGACCTTCGGTAAGCTGGACTGATTGCGTGAACTCTCCAGCCTTAAGATCATAGATTTCGTCATTGATCGTGAGGACCGCATCCTCGGAGACTTTTCCTTTGACATCCATGTTCGGATCGGATACGGTGGCCTGATCCTGCGGAGAATCGATGGTCAGGGTAAGCGGCCCATGGCTCAGGACGGCCGGGGTCGCGGTCGGCGGGCCGGCCGGGGAAACGACTGAGGGGACAGCTGGCGAAGAACATCCGACCAGCCAGATCACTAGGGGAAGGATTTTCCAGAGGCGCATCGGATCTTACCCTCCGTGACCATGACCTTTACCGGGCCCAGGGGTTGGTTCCGGAGAACCGTGGCCGTGCCCGTGTCCCTGGTCGCCTGGGGTTTCCGGTGTCTTGGTGGGGTTCTGATTACCAAGCGGTTTATTCGACCTATTGCCTTGCTGCCCGTTCCCGCCCGGAATCAGTTGGTGAACTTTTTGCCGGAACCATTGTGGGTCGGCCTTCCCCAGATCAACTGCCTGGGCTTGTTCCTTAAGGAGCGCTTGGATACCCACCAGAGCCGGACCTCCGGGATTACCGTTCACCAATATGGCCATCGCTCGCAACTGACCGTGGGTGCGTTGGGAGATCTCGTCCAGGGATTGAGCCATGGCCGGGTTGTCCATCCCCGCTGTCAATGTGAGTACCTGATCCAATTCACCCTGCAACCGGTCAACGACTTTTTGTGGAATGGGCCGGCCGGCAGACTGCAGACCGCTGATCTCGGCGAGGCGCCGGTCAATGAAGTCTAGGGTCAGGTTCAAGCGTGCCTGTGAGGACGGCGTCAACGAGAGCAGGGCGTCCTCACTCAAGGTTTTCACCGGATACAGCGCCTCGCTCGGCAGGCTGTCTTGGGCGGCATAGACGGTCAATGCCGTCCCACCGAAAACAAGGACCAGCGCCAGGAAGATGGCAACGAGGGCATTCAACGCGGGCCTACCTCCCTTTTTCGTTAATGCAAAGAGAGAGGTCCTGGGCAGTCCGGCAAGGCGGTACTCTGGGTGAGTGGATCGCGAGGTTCCCAATGCTTCGGCCTGCTTCAGGAAATTTTCCCTGCCAGAGGCTGCGGCTTGGGGATCGCGGCCGGGGACGGTGCGAAGCAGATCGAGACGATCGATCAATATCTTGTCCGCTTGCATTTCTTTACGTTTCATCGGAAGACCCTGCCGATCCTGAGAGTAATATTTGGCGCAAGCTTTCCAGAGCACGATGCTGTAACGCTTTGATTGCACCGACGGGCTTGCCCAGTGTCCTGGCAATGGCTTCGTTATCCCATTGTTCCACATACTTGAGCATGATGACCTGGCGCTGGTCGGGGGTAAGATAGCTCAGAGCAGCCCGGACTTGCTGGTGTTCGATTTCCTGCATCACCTGGCGGGGTGGCTCCGCTTCGGCATCGGCTTGTAGGCCGGGATCCAATGGGACAGTCAAAGGAGTGTTGCGACGGTAGTGATCGGTAATCCAGTTATGGGCGATGCGGTAGAGATAGGCCTGCAGGTAATCGCGCGGGCCGCTGCCCTGCTTTAGCGCAACCAGAAACCGGTTGAAAGTCTCAGCCACGCACTCTTCTGCCAGATCGGCTTCACCCAGCAGGCGCATGGCGTAACGATATAACGCCGGGCTCCAGCGGTCATAGATTTCTGCCAGGGCCAGCATTTCGTGGTTCTGCGCTCGCTGCAAGAGCTCTCGATCTGTCACCGATTCCATACTATATGACGTGCAATAGGCCTGGAAGATACGGCTTTAGCTACCGAATTAATGGCGATTTCTAAATTGTAAGCGAAAACGAGTGGCATCAAGATTTGTGCGGTCGGTTATGGGTTCCTACCAGCAGGTCAGATCTGGACCAGGGTAGTGGTTATTTTTTATCCCTGTGTCTGCTCGAGGACGCCTGAGAACACGGATTGTTGGGCGGTATCGACGATATCCATAGTTTGTAAAAGCCCCATCTAGGGATTCAAGAAGAAATGCAACTAACCCTAAATTGATGTCTATTGAATGATAAGCCCTTGTTTCTGCATGCGATGATCTCATCCGGTGAGTTTCCACTTCTTCAAAGTCCTACTAAACTACACACCGCCGGGCTTGCCAATTTTCATTGGCCCGGCGGTCTTCGATCAATTAGGGCCCGGCGAGATAAAGTGGGTTAATCAGCGACTGGATTGGGGCACCAAAACAACAAGAACGCAAGTTCTAAACTATAGTTCGACCTTAACTTGGATATTCTTATCTCCTTAACCCCTGCACCAAAGGCTTGGGTGTTAGCACCTGAGCGGATTTTACTACCAGGTCTAATATAACAATTGGTACAAACGATGGGGGCTGGTCTATCTCAGGCGCGCAAAGGTAAGCAGACTCCCAGAAGATATCGCAGGCGGACACCGGACATGGCAGCCGGGTTCACTCTCCACCGGTGGACGGTGGGTCAATTGTTCTCTTTTGCACTCCCCTAAACAGGAGTGAAAAAGAGATTCAAACAGATGTGCAAAACCAAGAAAAATAAGAAACCCGTCCTGGTTTATATGACCGGTTGGACAGCAAAACACTCATTTTCGCCCCTTTGTGGTTTACAAAGGGGGTTACGAATTATCCCCCATTGAGTAGGCCAGCACCCGCCGAGTGAGGCTGGACCCAGAGTTCAAAAATCCCGCGGTTAAGCGCATCCGAAGTTTTATAAAGTTATACAAATTATACCTTTTATACTAACAAAGTGATATAATGTAAAGGTGACTGAGGGTCGCATATCGTTGTGACAACCCTCTTCGGTAAAAACACTTTCTATATAATCACATAATATAAGGAGGGTCTTATGTTGACCAAGCTTGTCGATGGTATCGATGCTGCCATCGGATCTCGCTATTTAAAGATGAACAACCAACTTGTCTTCGTTGAGTATTCCGCTGGCGCTATATCCAAGTATGACCTAGTCCTACCTGTCGCTAGCACGGTTTCCAGCGGGACGATGATCCTCAAAGGTACCTGGATCTTTGACTGCGAAACCGGTTTACAGGGTGGGAACCTGTCTGGTCCAGGGGACATCTGGTGGGAGCAAGTAGATCCGGTCCACCGCCAAATGACGCCCATCAGCCCGGCTTTGATCGTCAACCTGGGAGCGGTCAATTTTAACAAACTGACTCCCGCCGCAATGCAAATGCTGACATACAGCTCCACCCCGATCAATGGCAACAAAAACACCACCAATAAACTTGTCAATGGGGATGTGTTCTGCGTCCGCACCAAGCAGGGCAACTACTGTAAGATCAAGGTGGTGACTTACGGTTACAACATGAAGATCCAGTATGTCACTTATCACCTTGCTGATGGCTATGCAAAGCTCGGTACCGGGTATACCACCCCTGAAGACATCGCCGTCTTAGCCGACGAGCATACTGCCTATGTCACCGAACGCACCGGCAATTTCCTGCGCATCGACCTGGGCAGCGCCAACCGAGCCTCTGCCGTGGTGGTTGCCGCAGGCCTCCATGCCCCGCACCAGATTTGGATCGACGAAGCCCACAACCAGGGCTACGTAGTCGAATATGCCAACCCTGGCCGTTTGCTGCGCATTGACTTGGGCAGCGGGACAGTCACAACATTGTACGCCACGCTGAACCTAGCCATTGGCCTGGTGGTGTCGTCTGACCTGGCTTACGCCTACATCAGCGAGCAGGGCACCAATACGGTCAGCCGCATCACTTTATCCTCAGGCGTCAAAACCGTCGTGGCCAGCGGCCTGACCGCCCCGTTCTTCATGGCCTGGGCTGACGACAGCCAGAGCGCTATCTTCATCACTGAACGTGATCCTGCCAACCACATTTCACTGGTCAACCTGTCCACGAACACATTTAGCGTGTTAGACACGGTACCCTTCCGCCCATCCAGCGTGGCAGTCATCAAGCCAGGGGTGATGGGCGTGTTCTGTAACACTGAAATTGATCTAGACGACTTCACTGTGGGTATCACCCCACTCGGTCTATATAAGGGCATCGGCTATGTGCCCTGGAATCTGATCGACCCAGCGGGTAAAGCGGATACCACCACCCAGCCCACCTACCCCTTCCAATTCCCCAAGGATTCACCCTTCGGCGGGACGCTCCCGGTATTGATCGACCATTACCGCGCCTGGGAAGCCGGGCTGCGCTACTACCGCGTGCTGGTGGATGGATCACCGCGTTTGGATACCTGGTATGACCTGGTCTTAAATACCGCCGATGGCAAATATGAAATCCCCGAGCAGATGGTGCCCAAGAAGATCGGCGCGGTGGATGGCTTTTATGCCGTGCACAATCCTATAAAGTCGTACTACAACTCAGACCTAGGTTGCCTGCTGGCTAGCACCACACTCACAAATAGCTTGCACACCCTGACCGTAGAATTCTACACCAGCGTCCCAGCCCTGGTGCAGACCGGCGGTAATCCGCTGCTGGTGGATAACAACCAGTGCGTTGCCAAACTGGAGATGCCGCTGCTGGATGGGCACAATGCTGAAGCGTTATGCGGTGTGTTGAAGTATGTGGACCCCTCGCACATCGTTTACTTGAGTTACACGGCTTCGCATCCCAATGGTTTTGCCAACTACTATTTCTCAATCACCAAGGGCGCCAACACCTTCGACAGCCTCTCCGGCCCGGTGCTGCCCCCGCCGCCGGTTTACCAGAAGAGCGTGGCGCTCCTGCTAGGCACCTGCACCATCGCGGCCTTCGCTGAGTACCTGTATGTAGCAACCACAGTGATCAACGGTGTGGGCCGCCAAAGCCAGTACGATGCGTCGGCCATCGTGGCCTTCTGCCTCGCGCCGTAAATGGTCGCCCGTTAATAAACCGGGACGTTCTAACCTGGCATCCCTGTGATCAATGACTAAACATGTAGGGGCTGTCTCAAAAGGAGACAGCCCCGATTTCATATCCCACTTAGAGGCCAATTTTCGAGGTTTTTTAGTCTGCATTCCTCATATTGGGAACAATTCGTGCCACCTTCTCCCACTCAGGGCTGTCCAAAAAGAAAAATACGGACTTTTGGGACAGCCCCTACATGTTCTCCATTTGGTTCTCATCTGGGAAATATACCATCTCTTCCGTAACCTCTGCTTAAGGAAGTGGTTGCGCAATTGGTGACACCCACCCCAGCCCCCAAACCCCCTGGTGATGAAACCCAAGAGCGAGCGGGATTGCCCTTTCTGTCAGACCGATCACCTTGGCACCTCTAAAGCTCTCCCCTTTCTCCCAGTTCCCTGGTCTCAAATAAAAGGGAGGGGCAGACGAAACAAGATCACCCTGAATCAAAACCGCCGGGCTTGCTAATTTTCATTGGCCTGGCGACTTGATTTAATATAATTAGATCGTCATGCAATAAGAACCATGTGCCAGATGGTCAAAAAAGCATAGCCACATGAATCAGCTTGACATGCATGATATACTATTATTGTTCCATAATTAACACTGAACCGCGGAAAAAAACAAGGCTGTCTGTGCAACCACATGCTTGGGTGGCATATAGTTGACATGTGATTTCAATATGAAGCAATGATGCAGACATAACTACAATGACGCACAGAGGGGTTTTGAGATAGAAAGGAGGTGGGCGTTTTCCCAAACAGATTTCAGTTTCTAATTTTCCCTCCTTGCATATCCTAGGGCGGTAGTTGTATTTCATAAAAGGAGAAATAACATGGATAAAAAATTTGATATCAGTTTCCCACTGAACATCCCAATTGACCTGTTGCGGGAGTTTGAAAAAAAGCCGCGCCTTGTCATCAAGTACCCATGGATCATCGGAATTCCTGTGCCCGATATCCTAGTGAATAAGGATTTCCTCGCCAAACTCAGGACCGCCGGATTTGACGTAATGATCGTTCCGACAATCGTCGCTGAGTAAAATAACTTAAACACCCGATCCAAATACGATTCATCGCCTGTCGTGAAATGACAGGCGATGAATCACTGGTCTCATTGATCAAAATACTCATAGGGCAAGCAATGCCTCGCGTAATAAAACGGAACGTTGCGATTCGAAGAAAGCCATTATGGATACTGCTCCAGGCGAAAAACTAACCGAAATGCCCTTCCTACGAAATGTGGGGCTGATCGTGACCTACCAATGCCAGGTAAGTTGTCCGCATTGTATCCTTCAAGCCGGGCCACAACGTAAGGAAAGGATGAGTATCTCAATGGCTTGCCATTGGATCGAAGAGATCGCTGCTTACCACGACAAGTACGTCTGGGTGCTGGCTCTGACCGGAGGAGAACCGTTTTACAATCTCCACGATTTGCGCGAGATTTCGAATTTTGCATCGCGGTTCAACCTGCTCGTTTCGGCGGTGACGAATGCCTTTTGGGCGTCAACCCGGAAGAGGGCGACAGAGGTCTTGGAAAGCCTGCCATCTATCCGGATGATCCAGGTCAGCACCGACCTTTACCACTTGCAGTCAATCCCGTTCGAATGGGTCAAGAATGCAATTCTAGCGGCACAAGATCTAAATATTCCATGTTCCGTGGCGGTTTGCACTGAAAATGAGGCAGGTTCCCAATACCAAGAAATCATCCAGCGCCTTTCCGACCTGGTTGATCGCAGCTTAATTTATACTGCCATAACCTTTCCTGTCGGGCGGGCTGCAGGAAACATAGACCTAACCAGATATCCGGTCAGCCAGGATCCACCGATATCCGCTTGCACCGCAGGTAGTGCACCGATTATATTTCCGGATGGCCAGGTTATTGCATGTATCGGTCCTGTGATCGATCTAACCATCCGTCATCCCTTGGTATTGGGCGACCTGAGAAAAGATTCGTTAGAAACAATATTTGAGCGCGCCCAAGTAAACCCAATCCTCCACGCGATTAGGATTTGGGGTCCTAGCCTTTTGATTCAAATGCTCCAGGATGAAGGGTTGAACAACCTGCTCCAGAAATCATATTTAGGCAACAGTATCTGCAATGCCTGCTATTACTTAATGGCTAACCCGCAAATAGTGAGTAAATTGGAAATGTTAGCCAGTGATGCTGATTTCCAACGGAAAGTCGCCTATGGTCGAGTCTATTACCTGAAAGAAATGGAGATGGTCAAGCTCTTGGGCTTGCATGGTTGAATAACCCGACCCCCAAAAAATTTAACTTTCGTGTTGGAATTGAGAGAAGATGACCCGAAGACCTTAGAGGAAGATGTCCCGAGGGCTATTTCCCTCTATTCCGAGAATAGCTCCACTGGTATCCCGGTATCTGAGAAGATCTGGCTGTCCGTGTAATACAGGGAACTGAGCGGATCGTCCTTCCTTCGGATCCTTCCGAAAAAAGGAGGTTTGTCGGCCTTCTCTAGGATTTGGATTCCGCTCAGGCCATGTCGTCCAAGAGTGCAATTCTTCCATTCGGGGGTTTCATTCTAACGGGTACCCCTGCATTCCAGGCCAAATTTGCCAGGTGGGCTTGAGTGGAAGGCTCCGGATGGCTTGTGATTTCGTCCGGGAGGTTCATGTATTCAAAATAGATTTAACTCTTTGATTATAGCAATCCACAATGATGAATTTACTGCTCTCCCGGAGAAAACAGGTGCAAAGGTCGCGAGAATCGTGATATATTCTGCTGGCAGGGTAAGTATAGCCCATCCTCGTCGTGGAGAGATGGCTTAGTTTAGTCTCCTATTTGTTAATGTGCAAATGGATAAAGTCCAGCTAAGCTGGTAGTAAGATAATATTTGAAGTTGTACGTACATTAGATAAATACCGCCGGGGTTGCCAATGTTCATTGGCCCGGCGGTATTTGCTGTAATTCTAGGTTGTTAGGATTGGACTCTTTACGAATCTCTTGAGGGAACTATCGCTCTCCGGGTTATGAGATGGGGGTTGGTATTTCTAGACCAAAGATTGAAACTCGGGTCGTTTAAGTTTAGCCCATGGCCTCAGGCCATGAAAGGGTTGTCCCCAAAGCCCTCAGCCACCGAAACTTCGCCCGGATGCACGCATCTCCAATCTGGCCACTGGGCGCGGTAGGGAGGCATCGTTTTGGCTGGGATCCCGTTCGGTTCATTCCCCCGTCTGGGCGGACCCTGACGGAACTGAAGGAAAGACACTCAAGTACATGCGGTCGGGTTGTGCCGAATGCCCTCCCCGTCCTAGAGGACATACTCGGGCGTAGGGCCGGGCGGCCTGCCATGCTCGGGAGCTGTAATTGTGGGCAGGAGAAGCCTATATTCCCGCCCGGTAGGGCAGGGTGTTCAAGAAGACGTTCAACAATCCGGCCACGCGGTGCGGCTGTTCGAGCATGACCATATGACCGGCACCGTCTACGGTCTGCAAGGCCGCGCCCGGGATTGAACTGGCCAGGTCCTCGGCATAGCGTAAAGGGCTGAGCCGGTCGGCGGTTCCACAAATGACGAGCGTCGGGGTGCGGATGGCTGCGAGGCGGTTGCTGATATTGAAGTTATCGCAGGCCAGCAGGTCGCCGTACAGCAGCGTGGGGCGCGTGGCCGAGAGGCGCTTGAAGGATAACTCCTTCAGGCGCGGTTCGGATTGGGGACCGAAGGCTGCCTCTTGCAGAGCCTGGACGGCCAGGGGGAATGTGGAGGGGTTTCCAGCGTTCTCCAGTATGGATGAGGGCATCGGGAGGCGTTCCCCGCTTGCAATCAGGACCATCCCGGCCAGGCGGTCGGCATGCTCGACGGCCAGGGTCAGGGCGACCGCACCGCCCAGCGAATGCCCGATGACAACCGCCTTGAAAAGTCTGATGTCGTTCAGAAACTGGACAATCCGCTGGGCATAGGCGGAGATGGATTGCAGGCCCGATCCGCTGGACTTGCCGTGGCCGGGCAGGTCCAGCGCGTAGACGGTGTATTCGGGCAGTCGCCGCACCTCTGGGGGCCAAGAAAGATGGTCCCCGCCCACGCCGTGGATCAAAATGACCGACGGTTGGGAAGCCCTTCCCCCTTCATGCAGGAAGTAATACAAACCGTCCGAGATGGGCATTTCTTGTCGAGGGGAATTAGCGCATGCCGGCCGATTGATGGAGACGGTCGGAAGCCTCTTCAGTCAGGGGAATGAACACCTGCACCCGGGTTCCTCTTCCTGGGGTGGACTGAAGGTTGAGCACCCCATTGACCAGTTCAGTCCTTTCCCGCAGGTTGACCATGCCCAGGCTGCCGCGCTGATCGTAAGCCCGGTTGACGGCTGCCACGTCGAAGCCGACCCCATCATCCTGGACCTCGAGCAAGGCAATGCCTTGATCGAGCGGGTGCAGATTCACCCAGATATGCTCGGCTTTGGCATGCTTGCGAGCATTGTTGACGGCCTCTTCCACGATGTAGAAGATGACGCCCTGCTTGCCCATTTCGAGATTGGGCAGCGTGCTTTCATCGACTTTGACGAGGACGTTCTGGCCGTAGACCTCCTTGGTCTTGCTGGCCATCGCCTCTAAGGCCGCGGTCAACCCCTGAGATTCAAGCACCAGCGGGCGCAGGGTGAAGAGCATGTGGCGGATTTCCTTGGTTGTCCGGCGGGTCAATTCCTCGATCCGGCCCAATTCCTCACTGGTCGCCTGGGGATCGTTTTCGAGCATGCGGCGCGCCATATTCACGCGCATGGCGATCGCAGAGACGGACTGGGTTGGACCATCGTGCAGGTCGCGGGCCAGTTTCTTGCGGGCCTCTTCCTGGACCTCGACCATGCGGTCGCGCTCGTCCACCAGGTCCTCGTAGAGGCGGGCGTTTTGGATGGCGATCACCGCTTGGCGGCTGAGAATATTGAGAATCTCGCGGCGTTCCGGGGTGAAGTAGTCAGGGTCGGGGTGGCCGAATACGAAGACGCCGTAGGCGTTGAACCCGCTCCTTAACGGGAAGCAGTAGACCTCTTTGCAATTCGCCAGGGCGATGATGCGGGCCAGTTCAGGGTCGCGCCGGATCTCTTTCAACAGCACCGGTTTGTCTTCGTCGAGCGCCTGCGAAACCACCCCCTCCCGTCCGCTCAGGACCACGCGCATATCCGCCGGGGTGAAGCGGCGGGCCGAACCGACCTCCAGGGTGTCCTGCTTGGAGAAGAGCAAGACCGCGCTGACCAGACGATCGTCCCATTCGGTATCCGGATCGGGGTTCAAAGCTTTCAGGCTGATGTCCAGGGCCGAATCGAGCACGCGTTGGTAGTTGAGAGTGGCTGCCAGGGTGGTGGTCAGGCTGTAGATCGTGCGCAGGCGTTCGTTCTCCATATGTAGTTTTTTTTGCTGGGCGTCCAATTGTGCCTGGCGTGTCTGGCGTATGATCTTGATCAGCTGGGTGCTTAAATAACCAAAAGCGGCAGCCAGCAGCAAGGTTATGACTGCGGCTATGCCGGAAAAAAGCAGGGCACCCGCTCGGTGGGGCTGCAGAAGGGTAACCCCAACCTGGGTAAGGGCGACAAGCCCTCCCGCAATCAAGGCCCCGGGGAGCTCGAAATAGAGCGCCGCGGATAGCAGCGGCAGGATGCCGACCCAGGCGGTGGGGTTGTAAAAGCCATGGGCGAGAACGAAGTACAGGCCGGTCACCAGTAGATCCACACCCAGGCTGATCTCGCGATGACGGGCCAACCGATAGTTGAGGCCGGCCATTAAGGACAGTCCGATATTCCAGACAGCCAGCCCCACCAGGAGCAGATTGGCAGGTGCGAGCAACCTCCCACTGAGGGACAGCGAGATGGTCAGCCCCAGGAGCGTCAGCCAACGCAGGGAGACGACAAACCAGTCCGCCGTGAAGGGCGAGTCGGAGGTATGCACGCGTATATGATAATCGAAATTGGTGAATTTGGTACGGGGCTCAACCTTACGACTCCGTAAGGTCGCGGCTGATCTTCGTCTGGCGACCAGCTCCTGTCCGTCGGGTGATTTAAACACACCTGACCTTCCGGAAGACTAGGGTAGAAACCTGCGAATCGCTACGCGCAAACGGAGAGGTAGCCAGGCGTAGATCCACGGGCGGAGCTTGGCTTTAAGCAGGAGCCAGGAAAAGCGATGACCGACCTCGCGCTGGTAGACCTGCAGCATATCCGGGTAGCAGCGCTCGTCGAAGCGAATCGATTTCCCCTCCCCGTGGAGGCGAAACGTCGCCCACCGCCTGGGGAGATACTGCAGCCGGGATATCTTCGCTAGCCGCACCCATAGATCGTAGTCGAAACCGAAGAACAAGCTGAGATCGAGGGGGCCGACCTGCCGCCACAAATTGGCCCGATAGAAAGTCGTGGCCTGTGGGATGTGGACAGACCCGCGCAGCAGGCGCCGGTAGTCTGTCGGGCGGGATGCGAAACGTCCGATGATCGCTCCGTCTTGATCGGTCAGGTCAGCGTCGCCATAGACCATCCCGACCTCCGGATGGTCCTGAAGATAGGCAACGGCTTCGGCTACCGCGCTCGGATAATAGCTGTCATCCGAATTTAACCAGGCGAAGATCTGACCATGGGCATGGGTGAAGCCTTTGTTCAGCGCGTCGGCATGGCCCCGGTCAGGCTCGGACACCCACCAGGCCAGGCGATTGGCGTACTTCTGGATGATCTCGACGCTCCCATCCTTCGAACCGCCGTCTACGAGGATGTATTCGATGCGGGGATAGTCCTGGGCAAGGACAGAGCGGATGGTTTCCTCGAGGAATTGCGCCTGATTGTAGGAAGGGGTGACGATAGAGACTAACATGTTCATCGCATCTCGCTGCGTCGGGCAGGAACTTTTTTCCCTACTGGTGAAGTACCAAGTAGGTGTCCAGGGTTCCGAAATTCAAGAGGATACGGGCTGTCGCCGCGTTCACCAGGGCCGGGTCCGGCCCCCGGTCGCGGAGGACGGAACCCATAGTCTGCTGACCACCGCGGTAGACAATCACAAAAAGTCGCTGGAACGGCAGGCGCTGGTTGAAACGGCTGTCCGCCAGACCATAAAGGTGGGAATAATACCAGAATTGGGCATCCTCGGGGGCATCGATGATGATCAGGTCGTTTGGCTGCAGGCGGTCCTTGACCCACAGGACGGTGTTTTCCACAGGGCCTTTCAACGCCCATTGCTTGGGCAGGTCTGGCACAATCTGGATGGCCTCGACCAGGGGCATGACCACTGCCATGCCGACCACGACGGCGGCGATCGTGACCGGGCCTGGCAGCTTCAGCCTCAGGTCCCGGAGCGGTCCCATGATCCCGGCTGAAATCCAGATTGCGACGGGGGCCAGGAGAAAGAACCAAACTTTCGTGAGCCCCTGGGGACGTTCTATCAAGACGAGGCTGCCCATCCACAAGAGGGCTGCCCCGATGAGGGGGAAGCGCTGACGGGCGATCCGCCGGTAGAAGATCAGTCCCAATACGAATCCGGCCGCGGCCAGGACCGATAGAGCCGGAGGCAAGCCCCCCGTCCAATCGGACCAGACCGCGCGGGCAAGGCTGGGAAGCGAGGCGAGGTAGCCGCTCCAGGCCTCCGGCCGCACCCACCCATTCTCAAAGACTTTGTCGGCGCCGGTGTAGATGAAGATCGGGGTGTAGAGCAGCAGCACCAGCAGGGCGGTGCTGAGGCCGGCGATCAACCAATACTTGCTGAAATTGATCTTCGAGGGGTACGGTTCAGGAGGGGAGACCAGGTTCTCCAGGAAAAGCCAGGCGAACACCACACCGAAGGGAAACAGCATGACCGGCACGGCGTAGAAGCCCAAAGCGGAAAAAAGGACGAGCAGGCACCAGGCGAACAGGTTCTTCTCCCTGCGGAGGTAATCTGACAGCCAGAGGGTCAGGAGCGTGAATAAGCCAACCAGGGTGTAACCGCGCCCGCTGGTGGAATAGCCCACCGCCCCAGGCAGCACTGCGACAATCAGTGCGCTTAGCAGCGCGGTGTACTTGTCGTAGATGGCCTTCGCCAAGGCGTAACTGGCTGGTATCATCAACAGGCCTGCGAGGAGTGCTGGCAGCCGGACCACCCAGGGCCGGATCCCGAACAGTTGCGTGGACAGAAAGATCAAGAGCGAGTTGAGGACGTGGTTGTTCGGTAGCTGATAGTTCGTGACAATATTAAATATCGAGGTCGAGGCATACACCACGAAGGTATAGGATTCGTCGTGAGTCATGGCTCCGTTGATGTCCCTCAATCGAAAAATGAGCGCCACGGCGACAATCAACCCGAGGGCAGCTGCAGAAGCCCACTCAATCTTGACCGGCTTGAGTGCCCGGACAAAGCGCAGGGCATCGGTCCAGAGCTGCCCGAGCCGGGCTCCGACCGCCTTGAGACGCCTGAATCCGACCAGGTAGGCAGCTCCCAGGAGGACCATCCCGGCAAACCCGAGCAGCAGTTTGAATACAAGTACGTTGCTGGCTTTGAGGGATTTAAAATTTCCGTTGCTCTTCAGCGAATCGGCCAGAACCTTCAATGTCCCATACGGCTGGACTGCGGCCACGAGCAAGGCCAGTGCGGCTAGGCCGATCAGGATGGCAAGGAGCACGGGAAGAAGATTCTGCTTGCGCAACGGAACACCTGTCAGGAACCTCAATGGCCGGGCTGGTTTACGGCGATGGAACGCGCCCCAAAAAATTCAGCTGCACATACGTTCACCCAGGCGTTTGGGTCTGAACCGATTTCCTGCAGCCCGCTTAGGACGTCGAAAGACTTGGCCTGGCTGTCGTGGAGATTGATCACTGCAATCCCCTGCTGAAGGCTGGTGTGGATTTCAGCGGCGTGGGCATCCCAACTGGCGGCGTGGGCACGATAAATGGGAATCTGGGTAACCGTTTTGCGGGCGTCGTAGAGCGGATAAAGGGCAGTCAACAGGAAAAGGCAGGAGGTCAGCACCAGGAGGGAACGGGGCGCAGGTTCCTCCGCCCAAAGGTGCAGCTGGCTCAAGCTCATACCGGCGAGGGCTCCTTCTGTGAACACCGCCCCGACGAGAATGAAACTCGCCTCAATCAGGACGCGTGCATCGGGAGACGAGGACTCCCCATAGGCGCTCGGCGCGCAGATCGCGATGATGAGCAGGGTCCCGACCAGGGGTGTCAGCACGAGCGCCCAGGCCAGAAGGGATGGGTGCAGCTTGGGAAAGCTGTGCTCTCTGGCAAAGAGGCCGTAGACCAACAGGAAGGGCACGAGCAGCGCAAGCAGATTCTGGAAGGAATTGTCTTTCAGAGAGATGTATATAAATAAAAATGCATTGGTCACCGCCATGCGGATGAGCCCGGGGAGGGGAGGCCTGCCGGTGCCGATGGCCGATAGACGAACAGCATTGCCGGGTGCGAGCACCACCACAACCAACGCCAGGAGGGAACCGGTCAATGCGGCGCCTACTAAAAACAGCCAGGTGCGCTTCGCCTTAGATTTCCATCCCAGCCAGAGGCCGATCCAAGCCAGCAGGAGCAAGGCGGTCTGTAAGGCCACGTAGGTTTCTGAGAAACCGCCGGCAAAGAAGGCCAACAGGATGCAGACCATCGATCCCCAGAGGGGGACCTTACCCGGAGGGGCCTTTCCGGCTCGGTTGAAGATGAATCCAATCAGAAAAGCCAGGAAGGCCATCGGCAGGGTATAGGTGATGAGTCCGATCCGCCAGTAAATGGATTGATATAACTGTGGGGCTTCCAGGATGGTGAAGAAGATGAGGATCTCGGAGATCACCAGGGTGAGTCCGACGGAAACGGGCAGGTGGATTGCCCGGCTGGCTTGCACGAACAGCCACCATAAAGCCAGTACCCAGAGGACAATCCCGATCGCCGGCCAGGCGCGGATCGCCGAGCGGCCGAATAGTTCGGACAGGCTCAGAACAGGTAAATCAGCGAACCGGTTGGACCAACTGAGGTAGAGGCCTAATTCCGTCTTCCAGAATCCGTCTTTCAGCAAGCCGCTGGTCAGACAGTAGTCATCGGCGTAGTAGCGCGAAAAGTTGCCGAGGTATGCGTAGAGGAAGAGTGCCACGCCAAAGGTCAACCCGCCAGCGGCAAGGATCAGGTTTTGGAACAAACTGGAGGATCTACGCTTGAAGTGTGTCGCGGTCAAAGCTATGCCACTCTCTGATCCAGCAATTTTAACGCCAAGGACCTGTTTCAGGCAAACCAGTGCACGCCCTGGCTGTCTACGGTCAATTGCCGGCGGCCGAATTGCATCCTGCGCCGGGTCCGGCGATACGCCAGGAAGACCGACATGAGCCCCACGGAGCCGGCGAGCGCCTGCAGGAACTTTCGCCAGGCGCGCAGCGCCATCCGGGGTGAAAGCCGCAGCCCGATGAAGTAATGGGACAGCGCCCGCCGCGGCATGCCTCGATCCAGGTAGCGTTTGGTGGCATACAGGTGCAGCCCGGCGTATATGCGCTGACCGCAGGAGGCAAAGACCTGGCGGTAGGCAGGGTCTTTCTCCAGGGCCGGGATCAGCCGGAAGGCTTCGTCCACGAAGACCTCAGCCTGGGCGGTGGTTTTCGCGGACTCGTGGGTCCGTTCAACTGCCCAGAACTCATGAACATAATGCAGCGGGTAATTCCTTGCAATCCGGATCCACAAACTGTGGTCGAGGACCATGTGAAAGTCAGCCTGCAGGAAGCCGGCCCTTTCCAGAGCTTCCCGGCGCATGAAAACGGTCGGCTGGAGCAGCACGTCGAACGCGAGCAGATCTTCCAGAGTGTATTGGCGGTAGCAGTGCCAGTCCAGCAGGCGCAGCTCGCCGTCGGTCATGACCCCGTCTGCATAGACCATCCCGACCTCGGGGTGAGCCTGCATAGCCTCGACGGCGTGCCGGACGACATCCTGACGGTAATACAGGTCGTCGGAGTTGATCCAGGCCACGATCTGCCCATGGGAGTGTGCAAAGCCCTTGTTGATCGCCTCCGCCTGACCCCGGTCCGGTTCGGACACCCACCAGGCCAGCCGATCGGCATGCCGTTTGATCACCTCCAGGCTGGCATCCGTGGAGGCCCCGTCCACGAGGATGTATTCGATGCCCGGATAGTCTTGCCAGAGCACCGATTGGATGGTCTGCTCGAGGAAGCGGGCTTGATTATAGGAAGGAGTCACAATCGAGACGAGCGGGCCTTGAAGCGTTGGGTTCATGGCTGCGGATGGGAAAGTGGCTCTGCCCAGTGTACGCCGGTTTCATCGACCAGCAGGCGAATGGGGCGGTGCTGGAGCCGGCGGCGCAGGTCCCGATAGGCAAGGAACAAGTCTCCGAGGCCCAATGCGCCGCCCAGGGCCTGCATCACCTTATACCAGACCCGGGCCACGACATGCGCCGAAAGGCGAAAGCCCTGCCAAAAATGTCCCAGGGCCTGACGCGGCTGGCGAGCGTCAATCAACCGCCGTGCAGAAAAGACGTGCAGGCCGGCGTAGATCTCACGGAAGGATTGTTCAATGGTTGGGGCAAAGAGTGGATCCCGGCGCAGCGAGTCGACCAGCTGGAAGGCATCCGGTCCATAGCGGCCTGCCAGCGAGAGGGTCTTAGCGCTCTCGTGGGACCGTTCGACTGCCCAGGTGCCCTTGACATGCACTAAAGGATAGCGGGCCGCAATCCGGATCCACAATTCGTGATCCAGGGTCAGGTTGGATTCGACGGGCAGAAAGCCGCCGGCTTTGAGAGCCTCCCGCCGCATAAAGGAGGCAGGCTGCAGCAGGATGTTGAATCCCAGCAGGTCTTTCAAGGAATACTGCGGATAGTGGAAATAGTCGATTAAGAACCCCTCGTGGTCGATTTTTAAACCATCGGCATAGACCATGCCAGCCTCAGGGTGGTCCCGGAAGGCTTGCACTGCCTGGCGGAGCACTTGGGCATGGTAGTAAAGATCGTCTGAGTTGACCCATCCTACGATTTCTCCGTTTGCATGCCGGAAGCCTTTGTTGATGGCATCTGCTTGGCCCCGGTCGGGTTCAGAAATCCACCAGGCCAGTCGGTCGGCATATTTCCGGATGACATTCACACTTCCGTCGGTGGAATTGCCATCCACGACGATGTACTCCAGATTCGGGTAATCCTGGGTCAGGACCGACAGCATGGTTTGCTCGAGAAAACGTGCCTGGTTGTAGGAAGGCGTGACGATAGAGACCAGAGGCAAAGATTCAGACATGGTTGAACAGGGCGGAATAATCAACCTTGGGAAAGACATTGAGTTTCCCATCGACGGTCGCGTCCAGTACACGCCGTCCACTGAGCTCGTAGGCGGCCTTGGCCATGCGGTAGGCGCGTTCGGAACCTTCCAGATCAGGCAGCTGCCAGCGAAAGCCCTTCCCAAAGTAATCGGGCGAGAAATGGTTGGGGTCTCCCCCGCTGGAGGTCACGGTGCTGTTGGGTTGGCCCTGCGTCTCAAAGTTGTGGTCCACGCCGACCAGGATGACCTCCGCGAAACCCATGTAGAAGGCCAACTGAAGGGCGACGAAGGTGACGGTGAAGCCTTCGAAGAGCCGACCATCGGCTTCTGCGGAGAAGACCTCCGGCCCGGTATAGTCGGTATCAATAAAAATGGTGCGGGGATCATCGGCAAACCAGCGGCGCGCCCGCCAGGTGATGAATTTGGGCACCGCGAGGCCCTTGAAATCGTGCACGCACTGCTCCAGGACCAGTTCATTCACGGATACCAGATAGGTGGTGGCGAAGCCCAGCTCCGGAAAGAGCAGATAGATGCGATTGAGGCCGAACGTGTACTCGTTTCGCAGGAGCGACAGGTCGGTCCTGCGCAGGGAGGGACCATTCCCGAGGATGAAACAACGCTCACCCGTGTGCAGGCCCCGGTAATGGAGCAATTTCTGTCGGCTGGCAGCCCACAGGGGGCGGAAGGTACGTGCCAGGTTGTGACGGCCCCGATTAAGGTACCACCAGTATGTCATGGAGCCCAGCTTCCAGATCGGGGCGGGTGTGATCTTTTTGATTTGCTGTCGCATGATCATCTGCTCTCAGGGAGTGGGTTTGAGGAACAAGCTGAGATCCCCGGACTGGAATTGCAAGGGAAGGCCTGAAACCGTTTTCGATGCCGCCGAGCACGACTTGCAGATCACCGCGCAGGGTCTGAAGTTAGGGTCGGCGTACGCTGCGGAAGGCGTCCCGCTTACCAGCCATTCGATCCTCAGCTGCGGATTCGGCGCTCCCAGCAGCACCCACCATAAATACTCCGGATCATCACCGCCGAGCATCAGCCCAATTTGGGTGCAGGAGGCGGCCCGGATGCGCTTGACAATCGCTTTTTGGGCAGAGGAGATGCCCCCGACATTCGTGAAGTAAAGCTGCTCTCTCGACATGCTCAGGATGCTTTGAGGGATGGTCTGGCCACGGATGGGCAGGATAGGGCGGGATTGCAGGGAAAATAACCATGGCAGCCCCGCCAAGAGCAGCAGGTAGCCCGCGGTCAGGCTGATCCAAGGACGCCAGAGCCCGACGATCAACCCTACCAGGGGAGCGGCTAGCAGAAAGAAAGGAGCCTGCAGTCGGCTCCCGAAGACCTGGTAGGTATTTCCGATTGAAAAGAGCAGGTAGGTTGAAATGGCGGTCAGGGTGTACCCGCGCACCTGGGTGCTGATTTTTTTGTTGAGGAAGGCGAATACAGACGCGACCATGATGAAGATCAATTGTAGCGGATTGCCGGTCCGGTCTTCCATCATGATCTGATTCGTGATGGAAAAATCGCCATTAAAGGTCGTGCGCGGGTCCTCCACATTCATCCCGGCCAGCTTGTGCAGTTTGGCGATCACAGCAACGGTGAAGTGATTGATCTGCACGCTGGGCGTCCCCAGGTTCAGGCTGAGGTTGCGCACCACGTTGGAAACCAGGACGCCTGGCGTGATGATTTTGTTGGCGTGCAATTGGAGAAGTGCGGGAGAGCCAAGAGGTGTCCCAAAGGTGAGGTCGTTGCGCAACCCGAAAAATAAATTCACGGCGACCACGATTGCCAGGAAGGGCAGGCAGCGGGCGGCGGTACGGCGCAGGCCCTGCGCCCGCAGAGAGAGTATTCCGAACCAGATCAAAAATGGCAGTACAAAAGCGAAGGCGGTGGACTTGGTCAGGATGGCCAGGCCGGTTGCCCCTGCCAGATAAAGCCAGTGACGCCAGGTGACTTGTCGGGCAGCCATGGCAGAAGTGATCTCGGCAATGACGCACATGGTCCAGAAGGCCACTACGATGTCGGTCATCGTGCTGGAGGCCTGGGCGATCGCCATTGGCAGGCCGGCGGCAAACACGGCTGCAATCAGCTGGCCTCGTCTTCCCGCCCCCAGCCGGCCGGCGATAAAGGTTGCCGCCAGGATGCAGCCGAGATAAGCCAGCCAGTCGACCAGGTTGACCAGCAGGTCCCCGCGCTGCAGGATATACAGGTGCAGGACGGTGTATTCGGCGAAGGGCCCCATTTCATTTTGCCGTTCAATCCCGGTCGGATAAATGCCGACGCTGTGATTCTGTGCCCAGTGCGCCACCCGGCTCATATGGTAGGAAAGCGAGTCATAGGTCTGGACAGGGGCCTTGAGGGAAACAAACAACACCCCGGTGACCGTCAGAAGTGTCAGTGCTAGGAGGATCTTCTCGATAGGCGATCCGAGGGATATCTTTTTGAAGGTAGGCAGACGCCTGCTGCGCCTGAGCTCCACAACCAGCCAGCCGATCGAGACGAGCAAGCTGGTCGTCCAGAAAAGTGAGAGGGAGAGGAAGGTGAGGAATTTCAGTAGGGAGAGCAGTTCGCTCGAGGCAACGATCATCCCCCCCCAGATCACCGCCGCGCGCAAGACGGGTTGGTATGAATCGCTTTCATCGGAAAGGGACTGAATCACGATCAGTGTCAGAAGCGTTAAGAGCATCAGGAGCGGCATGGTTTAGGCTTTCTCAAGACTGCACCCTAGAACCCCGGCCTTCAGGTCCGGCGATATCAGGCACAAAACTGAACAAATGTGCTATGATCAGCATAGTACCTTAACAAGGATCCGGTTCGGTGGAAAAACCTGTCCACCGGTAAAACTTGGACAGTCACACTCTCGTAGGGTGGGAACCACCCGAACGTACACGCCTATGGAGAGCCTAGAAGACCTGATTTCAGGCAAGGCTCGTTGAAGTAGGAAGCCCCCCGCTTGAGCGGTGGGGTAGTTCACTCGGTGCTTAACCGGGCGGTGGCGCCTCCGTCCACGATCATGGCCTGGCCGGTCATGAAGGACGATTGGGTTTCGTCGGCCAGGAAGTAGATGGCGTGGGCGATCTCTTCCGGTTTGCCGACCCGGCCGTTGACGGTCTTGCGAGCCAGGTTGTCGAGGCGTGTGTAGACGTCCTCACCCTGGAGATGACCCCGGTCCAATCCGGCGCGCAGCATGGGCGTATCCACTGCTCCAGGCAGGATGGCGTTGACGCGAATGTTGTCCTTGGCGAATTCGATCGCCATCGCCCGCGTCAAGGCCAGCAGGCCACCCTTGCTGGCCGCGTAAGCCGCGATGTTGGCGGAGGTCTGCACGGCATGGACCGAGGAGACGTTGATGATCGCTCCGCCGCCAGCTGCTTTGAGCAGAGGATAAGCCAGTTTTGCCAACAGGAAGGCCGGGCGCAGGTTGTTGGCGATTACCATATCCCACTCTTCGACAGACGTTTCAACAAGGGGTTTGGCGATTTGTACGGCGGCATTGCTGACGAGAGCGTTCAATCGGTCAGTGAAGCTACTCAAACCGGATAGGAGCGCCTCCATCGATTCGGGATGGGAAATGTCGGCCTGAATGAACAAACCGTTTCCAGGAAAATCCTTGCCAAAGCGAGCGCGGTCTACGCCGATGACCTGCCAGCCGTTTTCCGCGAACAGCTTTACGGTGGCGCGGCCAATTCCTCCTGCTGCGCCCGTTATGAGACTGGTTTTGATGGATTTACTTGGCATGCTGCATCCTCGACCGGACAAAATCTATGGGCCACATTCATTTGGGACATCATTAAATCAACTTCACCTAACTCTATTTTCCACATGGGTTCGGTATGAGTTCATAGCTGTATTGATTATCGATCGGTGAGTATCGGCTTACGTCCGGCAGGAGGGGGTAATCCTGTCCGAAGTAGGCGTCCAGGATGATACGGAACGTATTGACCGGGGTGATGGTCGGATAGAGCCTGCTCTCTTCACCGGGCAGATAATAGGCATTGAGGATCGTCATTCTTTGTATGTGGGCGAGGTAATACGGTGCACCGTGGTCCCCCTGGATGACGATGATGGGCGGCGTCGTGGAATCGGCCAGGATGCGGTCGACCACCTGGAGGATTTGCTTGCTGATAAAGGTGACGGCATTCCGGTACCCATCCAGGTAGTCCGGATTAAGCATCTGATAGGTGACGAATTCCCCGTTGGGTCCGAAGACGAAGGGAGGGTGGGGTATCACGAGGTGGGCGAACACGAATTTCGGACCTTGGACCGACTTGGGCAGGTTCTTCAGGATTCCCAGGTTGGCGATGATCAGGTTGTGGTGGATGGCACCGCTGGTCGTGATCTCGGAGGATTCACTGCGGTCCAGGGCAATGCGCACGAGGGTGGTTTGAAGGTACAAGGTCTCGAAGGCGTTCAGGAGATACCCATTGGGGTGATAACGATAATAGACATCGGC